>Ga0209737_10000019_pt1 | contig 135945 bp, 113 predicted proteins | sample TergutCu122P3_FD_187284 | JGI IMG/M metagenome (GOLD analysis project Ga0209737, IMG submission 187284) | Cubitermes ugandensis P3 segment gut microbial communities from Kakamega Forest, Kenya - Cu122 P3 (SPAdes) (version 2) | ecosystem: Host-associated > Arthropoda: Insects > Digestive...
GAACAGGCTTAGACTCTCCGTTTACTAAAAGCGTTTTTACGCGGTAGCCCGGTTCGGTATGGAAATGGAACGTAAAATCAGAACCACAATTTACGTTAACAACGCCTGCCGGAGTAATAGCACCCCAGGGGTTGGTACCCGCAAGTGGTGTAGCTGAAATTTCAAATATTTTGATATCAGTAGTTACTACAATAGCAGGTCGTGCTGTTACATTGGTAAGGGTGAATTGATTGTTGGCATCCAGGGTGCGAATAGTACCATTGATTCGTACAACCATATTATTATCGTAACAAAAATCGGGAGCGAAAGTGTAAGTAATATCTGAGCCATGTTCTACGCAAGTAGCCGATGCGGTTACGGTAACATTTGGTGCATTTACATTCGACAACGTTGGGTAGCAATGCGGTGCAAAATCAACTTCTACAAAATAAGCTTTTGCAATATTGGTGAACGGGTGAACATAATTTTGTGTTACCTCATTTGTACCCGTAAAAACAGTTACACCATCTACTTTCACACTTTTAATGTGAGCGCCTGAATGAGGCATGAAAGTATAATTTTGGTTTGCATTTAATGAATAATTAATTACATTTGTCGGAGGTGTTGCTCCCATTGGAGTAAATGACCCCCAAGTTGTGTTTAGATTCGTAACGGTGATCGGATATTCAAAAACAGCTATGGCTGTTTGATTAGAAGCATAATTCCAAACAGTAGCTTCCGTAATTTGCGTTGCACCAATAAACCAACCTATAAAATTACAATTGGTTTGTTGGGCAGATGGGAACGGCGTTCCTATAGGTTGATCAAAGGTAACCGTTTTTGGAGATGTACCCACTAATGTACCGGTACTTGGATTAAATGTTAAAGTATAGGTATTGGCTGTCCATGCTGCCGTTGCAGTTTGATTTCCAGTATAATGCCAAACTGTAGTTGCCGTAATTTGCGTTGCACCAATGAACCAGCCGCCGAATGTATAGCCTGTGCGCTCAGGGGTGGGTAGTGTACCTATGGCAACATCTGCCGTAACATTAATTGAAGTGGGATTAGTTGTACCGCCATTTGGATTAAGTGTTAAAACATAAGTGCTGTTATGTGCAAATTCTGCTGTTAAAGTAACATCTGCTGTTAATGCACCAAAGGTATAGGTGAGTGTTTGGGTAAATTCAGGATCGCCTTCAATTTCGGTTACACCATCTATGATCACTTCTTTTACGTGATGTCCTGCATTAGGTGTAAAAGTATAAGTTGGAGTAGCATACTCAGGATAAGTTATGGCTGCCGGAGTTGCCGGAGCTAAAGCTCCCATGGTGGATGTCAAGTTGCTGGAGGTAATTGTCCAACCTTTTACAAATTTAACATGAAGGGTATGTGCAGCAGCAATATTTGAGAAAGTATAGCTTCCTGTTGTATTTCCTGCGTTAATAGCAGATGGAATATGAACACCATCAACAAGTACGGAATCAATACAATAACCGGGGTCAGCTTCAAAAGTGAAAGTTTTATTCGTACCGGGGCCTACTAAATGATTGCCGGTTGACGGGAGAATGGTTCCGTTACCATCGATTGTTACGGCAATTTGGAAGGCCTCGAGAAGCATACGAATAGCCGGTGCACCGTTTGCTGCAGTTGAAATGGCACGTACGATGCTGTTGCCTGTAGTAATTCTTGTGCCTTGTGTTGTACTTCCCGCATGAGTAAAGTATTCTTTTCCTGCAATACCATCACCGCGAAGGTCGATGTTATTGTTAGAAGCAGCTACAAGCGCTCTTACAGCAACAAAATATCTGCCCGGTTCAAGCACCGCAGGCGTAGGAAGAGTAAGAATTTGCGTACCTATAGCAGCAGTTTTGTTGAATGTTTGGTAGTTTGTTGCTCCACCAACGTTTACTGCAGCTCCGAGAGTAAGGTCGCCGTTCATTTGGAACATGTGCAGCTCCAAAGTGTTACGAGCAACGGCAGTGTTCCACGCCAATTCAATTTCTTCCAATGTCGTTGTTTTGGTAATAACGAAAATATTTCCCATGTATGCACCACGAGCCGGAGTCATGGTTGTACCTGCTGTTGTTGCATCATCAGCTGCATATTTATTCACAGTTCCTTGGAACGTTTGCGTATTTGTGATTGCTGTTCCGCCTGTAAAGAAATCAGAAGAAACCGTTCGCGTTAAGGTATTGGCTCCCATAGCAATTGACGCACCTGTAGCAGGCGTAGCGGTCAACGTTTGAGTTACACCGGAAGTCAAAGTAACAGGCGTAGATGTTGCAATTGTGGTTGTTCCCAAATCAACATTCAACGTTACATTGTTTTGAGGATTCATACCACCGTTTGTAGCAGTTGCTGTGAATGCAGACGCAAGTGTTTGCGTAGTCGGAATTTGCGTGTATGGGAATACAGGTATGGTTGCTGTCAAGGCGTTAGGTGGTAGTGCTTTGGTGATCAAACGAATTGCCAAAGGACCAACATTAGAATTACCAACTGATATGACTCCTGCTGTACTTCCGGACAAAGACGTTACACCATTCATAACATCACCAAAACCAATTGAATAGTTAGTGGTACTCGTTGAAATCGCAGCGATGAAATACAAACCCGGCGCCAACGTCACGTCAATCGGTATGGTTTGCCAACCTGGTGATGTAGGACGTGCAATGTTGCCTGTTTGGAATAGCGCTGTTGCATTGTATGCTGTAGGACTGGTCGCAGAATAGATACCGAGTTGATAATTTACAGCTGTTGTTCCAGCCCAACCAATAGTAATCGAATCTATTATTGTAGGAGCTGAAATCGTAAAGAGGTTACCCAATCTCGCACCGCTTGCAGTTGATCCAAAACCTCCCGGAGGAATAGCCGGCGTATTATCTACGGCATACATATTGTTTGTAATTTCAAATGTCCTTGTTACCACATTATTAGCCAAATTTTGATCGGTTTCAAATTGTGTTGCCGTGTAAACCAACGTATGGGTTCCGAGTGTTGTCGGCATCGTATTCGGCGTTGGTACGAGTGTTGCCGTAGCACTTGCTCCGGCAGCAATACTCGCAATTTCATTTGAAGTACCAATTGAACTACCGTTCAGCGTTGCTGAAAATTTAACTTGAGTTTGTGGTAGCAAACCAACATTCGAAAGCGTCGCGTTGAGGTTTGGCAACGTCATTGCAGCAGCTTGATCGGCAGGAACTCTCGAAAAAGGAGGCGTAGCCGTAATACCGATATCGTTGTTCAAAAAATCAACATTGATTTTGAGGTCTAAGTTGTTGGGAAGCAGTGTCAACGCAGTTCCTGTATTAAGTTTTGAGAAAGAGCTGTTTCTAAGTGGTATATTATTGTCTCCAATCATTAAAGTAGTTGTCGCATTAGCTCCTTCTTCAAGACAAATAAAATAACTTCCTGCCGGTACGGTAACCGGAGTCGTTAGGGTAAATGTAGTTACTTGTTGCTGAGCGCCGTTTGTAACATCTTGAGTATGTAAAGGCGTTGCAGCAACCGTGTTAGTACCGGTAACTGCGAAAATTTGCAAAGCGAAAGTCGCACCAGTAGTTCGATTTTGACGAACTGTAACATTGTAAATTTCAGTCGGTTTACTAAATGTGAAAACATTTCCATAAGCCATCCTGTTGTTAGTTGTACTTCCCACTTGCCAAGCCAAACTACCGTTATCCACGGCCATTGTATTACCCGATACCATAAATGTTGATGTAGCGGTATTATCACTTGGATCATCATCAGGTAGGGCTGCTGATACGGTGTAAGTTAGTGTGTTTTCACCAAAAACCGTAGTTCCGGTAACCGGAATCGTAACCGTTTGATCGGCTCCGGCAGCAAGAGTTATTGGAGTAGAAGTTCCAACTGTTGTTCCGTTGAGTTTTACTTCAACAACTACATTGGTTTGTGGGTTAGCTCCAACATTGCTAACTGTTGCAGTTAGATTTAACGGCGTAAGCCCTTGAGCAAGTGGAACTTGCGAGAAAGGAAAAACGGGAGCAGAAATCGCCAAATCGTTTGGTCTTAATGTTAGCTGCATAACTGTGATATCATCCATGATTATTGTGCCGATATTAGTACTTGCACCCTTGGGAATAAAGAACCAAAGCCTGCAAGGACCGGTTTCTGTAGCTACATAATTTACTCTAATAGCTCTATACGCATTTTCATATAGATCACCGTCGGCGCCGGAGATCATGAAAAGCGTTTCATCCACAGTTTCCGCCTCATTAAAGATATCTATAAACATATTAAAATAATGACTGGTTTGCGCATTGGTATTCCAGCGTAACCAAAATTCAAACAGATAGTTTTGACCTTGCACCAAATTAAATTCGGCAGAGAAAAGCTGCATGTTAGCGGCAGCAGTTGCGGTTCCCGCTACTTCAGCGGTTCTAGTTCCTGTGCGTGGATTTGTGCTTCCAACCCTCCAACAGTTAGTAGTGGTTGCAGAAGCCGCAGCCGGGTTTGCGATCCAACTTATCGCAGGGAATCCGTTACCGGTAGTAAGCCCTTCAAATCCTTGAGTAAAGACTGGGGCTCCTTCAATTGGCGCTTTTGAGGGAGAGTTCTCCCAACTTACCGGATATTCAGCCCTTAACAGTTTTTTTTGTTCCTTTGAGAACTGCACAGGTTCCGTCATTTGATAGATGTTGTTCGGCATGACATCTTGCAAAACACCGGGTTGTAATTCCTCTACTTGTACGGCACCAAACGGTGTTTGTTGCGCAAACATTGTTACACTAAATAGCAGCGTAATCAATAGAATAAACATTTTTTTCATAATTAATAAATTTTGGTTAATAATTTTTGGATATTGTTTTTTTTGTTTTTAAATTTTAAATTACTGTTTCTTAATTATTTATATTGATAATTTTTGGCTTAAAAGTTTATAATAGTTTCATTTGTTACAATATATATGTAGCGTGCAAAAATATATTTTTTTTAATATGATGAAAGGAATGTTATTTCAAGAGTTATTTTTTGCTTTTATTTTTTGAAAGACAGTAAATTTTTAATACTTTTGCCCTCAAAAATTGACCGCTTTCTATGAAATATATTGCCCTTTTTTCAAGCCTCATTCTTCTGCTTTCAGCATGCACTTCAAAAAATAAAAACTACGACGCTTCCGGCATGTTCGAAGCTACCGAAGTCATCGTTTCGGCAGAAGCAACAGGCAAAATATTAACATTGAATATTATAGAAGGGCAGAAAGTGGAAGCTTTCGAACCGCTCGGTTTAATTGATACTGTACAACTTTACCTGCAAAAAGTGCAACTTTTACAAAGTAAAAGTCAAGTAGGTACACGTAAGCAAAATATTGATACTCAATTAGCTTCTTTAGAAGAACAATTAGCTTACCAGCAACGCGAAAAAACACGCATAGAGAAGTTGATTGCCGCAAAAGCAGGAAATACCAAACAATTGGACGATATTAACGCGCAAATCGCCATTATTAAAAAACAGATTGCCGCCACCAAAGAAAATTTAGAGAAAAATAATCAAGGCGTTTCGGACAACACAAGTTTGGTAGCGGCGCAAATTGCCGCCATAGACGACCAACTTTTGAAAGCACACATAAAAAGCCCTATTTTCGGAACCATTTTGGTAAAATACGCCGAAGCCGGCGAAGTTACCGCCATGGGCAGACCTCTGTTTAAAGTAGCTGATGTAGAGAATATTTACCTACGCGCTTATATTACTTCAGCACAATTAACCCAAATAAAATTAGGACAACAAGTAAAAGTGTATTCCGATTTCGGAGAAAAAGAACGTCGCGAATATAACGGCACCATCACATGGATCTCCTCCGAAGCTGAATTTACCCCCAAAACTATCCAAACCAAAGATGAACGCGCTAATTTGGTATACGCCATTAAAATTTTAGTGCAAAATGATGGTTACTTAAAGATTGGGATGTATGGGGATGTAAGGTTTAACTAATAGAACTCTGATGACTCTGATTGAGCAGATTTTCTCTGATTTAATCAGGTAAATCATGCCAAATCAGAGTCATCAGAGTTCTAAAAACAATAACAAATAAAATAAAAATAACTATGTATCAAAACACCGATTTAACAAAAAAAATTATTGAACTTTTTTATAAAGCTTATAATATTTTAGGATATGGATTTTTAGAAAAGGTCTATCAAAACGCTCTATTTTATGAATTACAGAAAACCGGATTAAAATGCTCGAAACAGCAACAAATTAAAGTGCATTATGCAGATATAGAGGTCGGAGAATATTATGCTGACATCATAGTTGAAGACAAGTAATATTAGGATTGAAAGCAACAGAATCTTTATGTGAAGAGCATGAATATCAATTATTAAACTATTTGAAAGCAACAGAAATAGAGGTTGGATTATTATTGAATTTTGGTAAAAAACCCGAATTTAAACGTAAATACTTTTCAAATACCAATAAAAAAATCAGAGAAAATCATGCCTAATCAGAGTCATCAGAGTTCTAAATCTGTGATCGTTAAAAACGTATCGAAGACATATTTCGTTCAAAAATTCGTCCCGCCACCGGTGCGGATTTATCGAAAAATTATGGGCATAAAACCAAAACTACAAGGCGTTCAAGCTCTAAAAAATATCAACTTTGAAGTAAATAAAGGCGAAATTTTTGGCATCATCGGTCCGGATGGCGCCGGAAAAACCACCCTGTTCCGCATTTTAACCACATTGATTCTACCGGATAACGTACGGGTCGAAAATTTTCGACCCATACCCACCATAAAAATCGAAAACTACGACGTTATCACCGATTTCCAAAAAATCCGCGACATCGCCGGATACATGCCGGGAAAATTTTCTTTATACATGGATTTAACCGTAGAAGAAAATCTTAACTTTTTCGCCACTTTATTTAACACCACCATTGAAGAAAACTATCACCTCATCAAAGAAATTTACCAACAAATTGAGCCGTTTAAAGATAGAAAAGCAGGTGCGCTTTCAGGCGGAATGAAGCAAAAGTTAGCATTGAGTTGCGCCTTAATTCACAAACCGAAAATATTGTTTTTAGATGAACCTACCACCGGTGTTGATCCCGTATCTCGCAAAGAGTTTTGGGAAATGTTGCGCCGCCTGAAAGAACAGGAAATCACCATTTTAGTCTCCACACCCTACATGGATGAAGCAAGTTTGTGCGACAGAATCGCACTCATTAATAAAGGCGAGTTTATCAGCATTGACACCCCGCAAAACATCATCGCAAATTTTACCGAACCGCTTTATTCGGTAGAAGGAGACAACATGTATCAGATGCTGTTGGCATTGCGAAAAAACCCATTGGTGAAGAGTTGTTTTGCGTTTGGGGATACGGTGCATGTAACGGTGAGAGGTATGCGGTGTGAGGTTTGCGGTGATAGTGAGATGGTGAAAGATTTACCTCACACCGCACACCGCACACCGCATACCGTATTTGAAGGACGGGATAGTTTATATGAGATAAAAAATTACTTAATACAAAACGGTTTCAACAACATAGTTATTAAACAAATAAGCCCCACCATCGAAGATTGTTACATGAATTTAGCCCATTAAATGTCTCTAATTAACACATTTCTTGATTATCTCCAATTCGAAAAACGCGCTTCGGAGCATACAGTTATTTCGTATCGTAATGATTTGGAGCAATTTTGGAGTTATTCTCAACAAGCGTTTCCCAATTTAGAATGGAAAGAAGTGGATTCGGTTATCATTCGCACTTGGCTCATTACCTTAATGGAAAAAAAAATCTCTCCACGATCTATTAATCGAAAAATGAGTGCATTAAAATCGTTTTATAAATATCATATTAAAATGAATGTTTTTGAAACGAACCCGATGTTGCAAGTGCATGCGCCAAAAATGCGTCAACGTTTGCCGCAATTTGTAGAAGAAAAAGATATGGAAAAGCTGTTTTCGGCAGATTTGTTTGCCGAAAGTTTTGAGGGTTGGCGCGACCGAGCCGTATTGGAACTTTTTTATGCCACCGGCATGCGGCTTTCCGAACTCAGAATGCTCACTTTTTCTGATATTGATTTGTGTAATAACCAAGTAAAAGTGTTGGGAAAAAGAAATAAAGAACGAATTATTCCTTTCGGACACACCTTCCAATACGTTTTTAACAAATATCTAGAATCGTACACAGAAAAATTTAGTGCACCGGCACAAAATAATTTCGTGTTTGTAAACGTTAAAGGGAAGCAATTAGCGCCCAAAAACATCTACACGGTTGTACGCAAGTATTTGGATATGATTACTACCATCGAGAAAAGAAGTCCACACGTTATTCGTCATACTTTTGCAACGCATTTACTCAATCGCGGCGCAGACCTCAACACCATTAAAGAATTATTGGGACACAGCAATTTAGCTGCTACTCAAGTATATACCCACAACTCCATTGAAAAATTGAAATCTATTTATCAACAAGCTCATCCCCGAGCATAAAAAAGGAGGTTTTATGAACATTACATTCAATTCGGTACATTTTAAAGCAGATCAAAAATTAGAAAGTTTCATTTCCGAAAAGTTGGAAAAAGTAGCTAAAGTTCACGATGGTATTATTGGTTTCGATATTACCATGAAATTAGAAAACACGGAAAAACCGGAAAATAAAATGGTGGAAATTCGGGCAAAAATTCGCGGAAACGACGCCATCGCCTGCAAAACAGCCAAAACCTTTGAAGAAGCCACCGATGATGTAATTGATGCCCTGAAGAAACAGTTGATTAAAGCAAAGGATAAAGTACGAGGAAAAGCAGAAAGGCAGAAAGGAGAAAGGGAGAAAGCAGAAGGGAGAAGGGAAACGGAAGAATAATCCTCTTCAAAATTTGAAGGGGTGTCTCGCGAAGCGAGACGGGGTAGTTTATATGTAACCATGTCTTTAATACTAAAAAAAGAGATCTCTCTAAGCACCTTTGTGGGTGTTTGGCAAATTGCTGAAACCGAGGAGTTTTTCTTTAACTTTTTGCACCTGCTTCCCGAAGACGAATCGCAAATTAAAACCATTAAATTGCAAAAAATTCGTCTCCAAAAATTAGCGTGCAGGGCAGCGCTTGCCGAATTACTTGGCAATAATGCAATCGGCATCACTTACACCGAAACCAGACAACCACAGCTGAAGGATCATTATATCTCCTTCTCTCATACTGAAAACACAGTAGCTGTAGCTGTAGCAAAAATCCCCGTTGGAATTGATATTGAAGAACTTACTCCTCGAATTTTGCCGCTTTACTCTCGTTTCATGAGCCAACAAGAAATTGCCGCCTGCGATACCAACAATTTGAAAGAACTCTATTATTTTTGGTGCGCGAAAGAAGCAATGTATAAATGGTTTGCAGAGAAAGATTTAGATTTTATTGAGGATTTACAGGTGGATAGAAATGAAAATAAAGGCGTTGTTTGCAAAAGATATATATTGCAATTAACACCTATTTATATTGACAACCTATTGGTTGTGGTTTGCGAGGGTCGAAAATTTTCGACCCTCTACAAATGATTCTCCCTAAACCGCTTCAACCTCTCCTCCAACACCGGCATCTGCTCCATCTTAATCAACGAAACGCAGGCACGAAGTCCTTCCGTGCGCTCGCTGCCCGTGATGGTCAACGAAATGGCGCTAATGCCATAATAGAGAAACTCTTTCAGCAGCTCTTCGCCACTCAGTCCGGGGTAGCTTACCGTGAAATAAAATCCATCGGCAAGCGGTTTGTCCTCATCTTTATCATACACCAAAGAAAAACCGTTTTCTAAAAACATCCGTTTCATGATGTGCGCTTTGTCGGCATAAATTTTAACCTCATCCAAGAAATTGTATTTACCTTCGTTGCAAGCTTTTAAAATAGCTGCCAAGCCGTATTGCGCCGAGTGCGAAGTGCCGGAGCTAATTGCATACACCGTACCGTAAATAATGGCGCGACCAAATTTCGGAGTTCCAAAATAAGGAACTAAATCCGGAAAATCTCTATTATATAAATGATTGGAAAGCACCAACATGCCGATTCTTTCCCCTGCATAGCTAAACGATTTTGAGCTTGAAATTAACAACGCGTAATTTTCTGTATATTTTCCTACGGTAGGTTGAAACGGCGATTTACCCGGATGCGAAATATCTTTGCGAAAATCCATTCCAAAATACGCCAAATCTTCAATCACGCAAACATCGTACTGTGTAGCCAATTCGCCAATAACTTTTAACTCATTCTCTGTAAAGCAAATCCACGATGGATTATTAGGATTAGAATAAACAATAGAATGAATATTCCCTTTTTTCAAATAGTGAATCAATTTTTCACGCAATTTTTCGCCGCGGTAATTGTAAACGTCAAATGTCTCATATTTAAACCCTAATACTCTGTGTTGTTGTTTTTGTACAGGGAAACCCGGGTCAATAAATAAAGTGGTATCTCTTTCTTTTCGCGCCCGAACCATCGTCATAAAACAGGCAAAACCGCCCATCATAGAGCCTACGGTGGGAATACAACTTTCGGGAAGCACATCTAAATCTAAGAAATTTTTCACAAAGCGCGACACCTCTTTTTTCAAATCGGGCGTGCCGTCAATATCGGGATAAATGGCGGCGCATCCGTTTTTAAGCGCCTCAATTTGAGCATCTACGCCAATTTTGCAGGCAGGCAATCCGGGAATCCCCATCTCCATACGAATAAACGGCGTACTGCTTGCCGCCTCAATATCGTTAATCAGTTTCTTAATTTCTCTAATCGAAGCTTTTCCCACTTCACTAATGCCGCTTTCGGCAACAATTTTGTTTACAATGTGTTCCGGAATAGGAGTATTTTTTTCAGCCATAATAAAAACGTTTTTTATTTATGGGGCGAAAATAGAAAAGTTTTGGATGAGTTCCTTGTAATAGTTGATAAATATTAACTTTGAATTTTAACTCACGGCAGGGATAGTAAAACCGAGCATTTTCTGAATAGTAATCAATTGTTTCATTTCATCTTGTGAGCAAAATGTTAACGCGGTTCCTGTTCTCCCGGCTCTTCCTGTACGACCAATACGATGAATATAGGTTTCCGGCATATCCGGCAAGTCATAGTTGATTACAAAAGGCAACTTGTTAATATCTAATCCACGGGCGGCAATATCGGTTGCAATCATAACCCGCGTTTTGCCTGATTTAAAATTATTAAGTGCGCGCTGTCTTGCAGTTTGAGACTTGTTGCTATGAATAGCCTCGGTGTCTATTCCTGCTCTGCATAAAGTACGTGCAATACGGTCGGCTCCGTGTTTCGTTCGTGAAAACACTAATATCGAATCTCCTTTTGCCTGTTTCACTAAAGAGATTAAAAGCACTCTTTTTTCTTCTTTCTCTACATAATATACGTATTGGTCTATTGTATCTACCACCGAAGATTCCGGAGAAATTTCAACTTTTACAGGATTGTGTAAAATAGATTTTGAAAGCGCAATAATTTCAGGTGGCATGGTTGCCGAAAAGAAAAGCGTTTGTTTTTTTTGTGGAAGTTTTGGCAATAAGCGCTTTATGTCGTGAATAAATCCCATGCCTAACATTTTGTCCGCTTCATCCAACACAAAACATTCGATAGCATCTAAGTTAACAAAACCCTGTGCCATTAAATCTAATAAACGTCCGGGTGTGGCAATTAATACATCCATCCCTTTTTTAAGTTTTTCAACTTGTGAATTTTGGTTCACTCCGCCGAAAACAAGGCTATGTTTAATGTGAGTATATTTTGCATAATGATTGAAACATTCATCAATTTGTATAGCCAATTCTCGTGTTGGAGTGAGTATTAATGCCCTAATGGGACGATGTTTTTCTTGCCGTGTTACTTTTGATAACCGCTGTATAATAGGAATAGCAAAAGCGGCAGTTTTTCCGGTTCCTGTTTGGGCGCACCCTAATAAATCTTGTTGATTTAATGCTACAGGAATAGCTTTTTCTTGAATAGGCGTAGGTGTCGAATATTTTTTTTCTTCGAGCGCCTTTAAAATAGGAGGGATAATATTTAAGTCGTTAAATGTCATAAATTTATATAATTGTATACTTTATTAATAAATAGAAATAACAAATAGTGAAAGCCGAATATATCTTAGCTTTCACTGTTTGTTTTAATAAGTGTGAAGGTAAATTTGGATTTTTAGTATCTCCGTGAGTTATATCCTCCGCCCCGACGATTATTGTTGAAATCTCTTTTCTCGGTTTTCGGTTTTGCTACATTAACAGCTATAACTTTGCCTTCGTGCTCTGTTTCATTCAATTCTTGAATTGCTTTTAATGCTTCTGCCTCATTTGGCATCTCTACAAAACCAAAGCCTCTTGACCTTCCGGTTTCTCTGTCGGTAATAACTTTAGCTGAAGATATTTCTCCATACTTTTGAAATAATTCTTTTAACTCAGCATCGCTCACGCTGTAGTTCAAATTTGCAATGTAAATGTTCATTTAATTTTTTTAAAATAAGTAGATTAGTAATTTAAAGATTGGAGGAAAATATTCAATAACTCAAATCGGCGGCAAAAGTACAATAATTATTTAATATTTTATGTTATAGGTTGAAAATAAAGCTAAAAAATTATTATTTATGTATTTTTGCCGCCCAAAATCAATTTTATGGCAAAAGATTTCACAACACGCGAAGAAGATTATTCAAAATGGTATAACGACATTGTTAAAAAAGCGGATTTGGCGGAGAACTCTGCCGTGCGCGGATGTATGGTCATAAAACCTTATGGCTACGCCATTTGGGAAAACATGCAAGCTGCGTTAGACAAAATGTTTAAAGATACGGGACACGTGAATGCGTATTTCCCGTTGTTTATCCCCAAATCGTTTTTGTGCAAGGAAGCCGACCACGTGGAAGGTTTTGCGAAAGAGTGCGCAGTTATTACGCACTATCGTCTTAAAAATGACCCTAACGGCGGCGTAATGGTAGATCCGGAGGCAAAATTGGAAGAGGAACTCATTGTGCGCCCCACTTCGGAAACCATTATTTGGGATACGTATAAAAATTGGATACAATCGTATCGCGATTTGCCGATTTTGTGCAACCAATGGGCAAACGTAGTGCGTTGGGAAATGCGCACCCGCCTGTTTTTGCGCACCGCCGAATTTTTGTGGCAAGAAGGACACACGGCGCACGCCACCCGCGAAGAAGCGCTGATTGAGACCAAACAAATGTTGGACGTTTATGCGGATTTCGCGGAAAACTTTATGGCAATGCCAGTATTAACAGGCGTAAAATCGCCGAATGAACGCTTTGCCGGCGCTGAAGACACTTATTGCATTGAGGCTTTAATGCAGGACGGAAAAGCTTTGCAAGCAGGCACTTCACATTTTTTAGGACAAAATTTTGCCAAAGCATTCGATGTTAAATTTTTAAACAAAGAAAACCAATTAGAATACGTGTGGGCAACCTCGTGGGGTGTTTCCACCCGCTTAATCGGTGCACTCATCATGTCGCACTCCGATGACCACGGCTTGGTGTTACCACCCAAATTAGCGCCCTTACAAGTCGTTATTGTCCCTATTTATAAAACAGAAGAACAGCTACAAGCTATTACAGAAAAAGTATCTGCGTTACGTGCTGCGTTAAAAACGAAGAACATTTCCGTAAAATTCGACGACGACGATTCCAAGCGCTCCGGCTGGAAATTCAATGAGTATGAGTTAAAAGGCGTTCCTGTGAGAATTGCTATCGGACCGCGAGACTTGGAAAACAACCAGGTAGAAATTGCTCGCCGCGATACACTTGAAAAACACACCGCTTCTTTCGATGGTTTAGCAGAGCACATTGAAACATTGTTAGAAGACATTCAACAAAGTATATACAATAAAGCATTGAAATTCAGAGAAGAAAATACACGCAAAGCTGATACCTGGGAAGAGTTTATAGACATTTTAGATAATAAAGGCGGCTTTGTGCTTGCGCATTGGGATGGCACCTCCGAAACGGAAGAGTTGATTAAAGAAAAATCGAAAGCCACCATTCGCGTTATTCCGTTTAATAATGAGAAAGAGGAAGGCAAGTGTATTTTAACGGGGAAACCTTCTTCGCAACGGGTAGTGTTTGCGAGGGCGTATTAATGATCAACCGAATTTTTTCGTGGTTTTTTATTGGATTGATAAAATTATATCAATTCACACTCTCCCCTTTTTTAGGCAAACAATGCCGTTTTGTACCCACCTGTTCACAGTACGGCATTGAAGCGATACAAAAACACGGAGCGCTGAAAGGCAGTTGGTTAACAATAAAACGCATTGTACGGTGTAACCCGTGGGGCGGAAGCGGGTATGATCCGGTACCTTAGATTTTTTGCACACAGATGACACAGATGTAACAGATATACACAGATTCTTTTAGCTGAATATCAAAATTAAGCAAATTGTTATCTGTGAAAATCTTGTTTAATCCGTGTCATCTGTGTGCAAAAAAAAATTATCTTCGCCGCTCAAAAAAAGAAATATGGCAATTGAATTTAACGGAAAACCCATTGAAATGGATGGCGACGGCTTTATGCTTGAGCCACAATTATGGAATGATGAATTGGCAATACTCATTGCAAAAGAAGATGACATTCAAGATTTAACGGAAAATCATTGGGCAGTTATCAGAATTATTCGTCGTAGCTACGATGAAACCGGTATGGCGCCCATGATTCGTTCTATTTGTAAAGAAACCGGACTGAAATTAAAAGATATTTACGAGCTTTTCCCGTTGGGTCCCGCACGCGGCGCCTGCCGCATCGCCGGATTGCCCAAACCTGATGGTTGCGTGTAAATGCTATATTTGCGCCCCATTATGAAAAAAGCACTTGTACTATTTTTCATCATATTGACCACTGCCTTCGCGTTAAATGCCCAAAAGATAACGCTTTCGGGTATTGTAAAAGATGCTGCCAGTGGCGAAACCATTGCAGGCGCTTATATCATTTTAAAAGACACACTTTCTAAAACCGCCCCAAGCGGCGCCATTACCAACACCGCCGGTTTTTACTCCATTACGGTTGAAAAAGGGACTTATACATTGAATGTTAATTATTTAGGATACAAACAGGTTTCCGAACAAATTACCATGACTTCCAACCTGAAGAAAAATATTGATATTGAACCCGCCGCAATTATTACTGATGAAGTGGTAGTTACGGGACAAGCCGCCGATAGAAACGTTACAAGTATTGATGTGGGCAGAATGGAGATGAAAATTGAAACCATTAAGGCAATGCCGGCGTTTATGGGCGAAACAGATGTGCTAAGAGCCATTCAATTACTGCCCGGCATTCAGTCGGGCTCTGAGGGGAGCAGCGGGTTTTATGTACGCGGCGGTAATGCCGACCAAAACCTCATCCTGTTAGATGAAGCGCCCGTTTATAACCCGGATCATCTATTCGGTTTTTTCTCCATTTTCAATGCCGATGCCGTGAAAAGTATTGAACTTATCAAGTCGGGAATGCCCGCAAACTACGGAGGTCGCTTGGCTTCTATTGTAGATGTTACTCAAAAAGAGGGAAATATGAAAAAATATGAGTTAGATGGCGGAGTGGGTCTTATTTTTTCGCGTTTAACCGTGCAAGGTCCGATAAAAAAAGACAAGGCTTCTTTTATTGTTTCAGGTAGAAGAACCTACATTGATTGGTTAATTCAACCTTTTTTGAAAAAAGACAATCCGTTTAAAGGCGCAAAATTTTATTTCTACGATTTGAATGCCAAATTTAATGTCATTGTTAATGATAAACACCGACTTTATATTGGTGGTTATTACGGAGATGATGTTTATGGATTCAAATCGGGGAACGGTAATATTAATGCGGTTTTTGCGTGGGGCAACGCAGCGGTTTCGGCACGGTGGAATTACATTATTTCACCAAAATTATTCTTAAATACATCCGGTACGTTTAGCAATTATAAATTTAGAATGGAGATGAAACAAGGCGTTTATAATTTTGCGATATCCTCAGGAATAAGAGATTATGCACTGAAATCGGAACTTACTTATTTACCAAATCCAAAACATAACATAAAAATCGGAGCTCACTATATTTTTCATACTTTTTTTCCAACTAATTATGAAGTGGAAGCAGGGCAAGACAACAATCTTACGCTTCCAAAATCGGAGCCTTTGTATGCCAATGAGTTGTCAATTTATGCCAACGATGAGTGGGATATTGTAAAATGGTTAAAAATTAGCTACGGTTTGCGCTATTCGCATTTCTCACATATAGGAAAATTTACCCGTTTTGTTTTAGATCACAGATTGCAAGTTATTGATACTATTTTATATAGACCCGGACAAATTACCAAGCAATATAATAATCCGGAGCCTCGCATCTCGGCACGCTTTTTGTTAGATTCTAATACATCTATAAAGACATCTTACACCATGAACTATCAATATTTGCACCAACTTTCCATGTCTTCCATTTCGTTGCCCACTAATGTTTGGGTTCCAAGTACCGCTTTCGTAAAACCGCAAGTGGGACACCAGGTTTCGTTGGGTGTGTTCAGAAATTTTTATAAAAATATGTTTGAAGCCTACATTGATGCGTATTACAAACACATGAACAATTTGACGGAGTATCAAGACGGATTGGATATGTCGATGTTGCAAGCAAATATTGATCAGATACTTACACAAGGAAAAGGCTACTCGTGGGGCATTGAATTTTTTCTACAAAAAAACAGAGGCAGACTTACCGGATTTGTGGGCTACACGCTTTCTTACACGAAAAGGCAATTTGATGACCTCAATAAGGGCGAGTGGTTTTGGGCAAAATATGATCGCCGCCACGACGTCTCCGTCAGTTTAAATTTCGATATTATTCGCAATAAATTATCTGTTGCAGCCGTTTGGGTATTTGCAAGCGGAAACTCGATGACTATACCGGTAGGCTATTATTTTTTTAACGGCAACATGATCACGGAGTACAGCGATAGAAATGCATATCGTTTGCCTCCTTATCATCGTTTAGATTTATCCGTAAATTGGACCATCGTTAAACGTAAGCGCTTTGAAACAGGTCTAAATTTCTCCGTTTACAACGCCTATAATCGAAAAAATCCTTTTTTTATCTTTTATGAAACCACCACAAACTTCGACATCAATGCGCAACCGCCTATTTTCGATATGACTACCAAAGCTTATAAGATGAGTTTGTTTCCCATCATTCCGTCAATTAATTGGAATTTTAAAATTAAATAAAATATGAAAAAAATTATCATCATCGTAACTATCATCGGATTCATGTTTAGCGTAACTTTCCTTCACGCACAACATCTTTTTTCGGTGAACCAAAATGATTTATCAACAGAAAATGTAACATTATTAAAAAATCAGATTGCAAAATCGGGAATTTCCACTTTATCATTAACAAAAAATAATGAAAGTAAAGATATGTATGCTCTTGCACTTTCATCGGTAGAAAGTACACAAATCGTTATTTTAAATGAACAAACCGGAGCTCACGTAGTGATTATTCCCGCCATACCAAGCACCGAATTTCAGTTAGCGCCGTTTTTCATTGAAGAATTAAGACAAGGTGTGTTAGGAAATGCAAACCATTATTTGATAATGGAAACCACGTCTGATTTTTCGGTAAAAAACATTGCTTCTGTTTCTGCCGCTAAAAGAGACGTGCATATTCCTCGTTATCTTTATGGACCAAAAGAAAATGTGAAAGAAGCATTGCCGAAAGACAGGCAAATTGTGCATATTTTCAAAGAAAAACCAAGGCTTATTACCATTCCTTCGGATGATCCTGAATTTCATCGTTACATTACACAATTAGAAGAAGAAATGAGCTATTATGTATACATGTATAAGCTACCTGATGGCGGTTTATGGATTTACGACGAGCATTTTAATATTGAAACTGATGAAACTCCGAGCAAAATAGGAGCAGGCGGATATTTAGAGTTTGATTTAACCACAATCGGTTCGATAACTAATGAACAGCGCGCGGCAACAGAATACGCATTAGAGCTTTGGAGCGAACAAATGGCAGGTACGGTACCTGTAGCGATGAGTGTTCGGTTTTATGATATGGGAAGCACTAATGTTCTTGGCTCCGCCACCCGAATGCCAAGCTATTGGGATCCGGCAACACAAACATGGTATTGTTCTGCCGTGGGAAACCAAATGGCAGGTTATAATGTTGTGCCATCTATGCAAGATATTCAGATACAAATGAATACGAGAGCTAATTACAACTATGAATTGGGTGCCAATCCCGGTAGCGGCAGATACGATTGCGTTACTGTTATGTTGCACGAAGTAGCTCATGGATTAGGCTTTTTCCCTTTAGTTACATCTGATGGTCGTTATGCTTATACGGCGACAAATGGCAATGGTTATTACACAAATAGTCCCGGAATTTTCGACCGTCAATTATTTCAAGGTCTTACAGGACCTTGCATTACCACACTTACGCAAAGCGAGCGCGCGGCACTTACGATAAGCAACAATTTGTATGCCGGAGCGCCGGGGTCAAACTTATTGGCAGCCAACGAAGGAACTCGTGTAAGAATGTATGCACCAACCTCTTATTCAGGCGGTTCAAGTACTTCACACTGGGATAATACGGTAACCAATTTCCAAACTTTTATGAAATCCAGTATTGGCGCTAATTCGGCTTTACATTCTTTTAATACAAGAAAAATAGGCGTATTGCGTGATATCGGATGGACGTTACCGAATAACCCCAATGCCATTTATGTAACTTTTGATAATAATGGCGCTCCGGGCGAAATGCCCTCACAAGAATTTCTCCCCGGCGTAGCAAAAAAATTAAGAGCCAATAGTTTTACCCGAATCGGTTATATCTTTACCGGTTGGAACACCGCACCGGACGGATCGGGAACTCCGTACACAGAACGGCAAACCATAACCATTTCCATCAATACGAAGCTGTACGCACAATGGCAAGGCATTACATACACCGCTACTTTTAATGCCAACGGAGGCACGGTAAACCCGGCTTCAAAACAGGTAGTTTATGGCTCGCCTATAGGAGAACTTCCCATACCGGCAAGAGAAGGCTACACATTCGACAGCTGGAGAATAGGCGCAACACTTATTACGGAAGACAGAATTTGGAATTATGCTCAAAACATGTCTGTTACGGCAAGATGGAATGCTGGGGTGGGCATCAATGAAAATGTAGGGGTTGAAAATTTTCAACCTCTACAAATTGTACCCAATCCGGCAAACCATACGATTGAATTACGGATTGCGAATAATGAATTGCGGGTTGACAAAATAGAATTTTACAATATTTTCGGACAATTGGTAAAAACTGTGCCTTTTGCCGGACAAATTTCTAAAGACGTAACCACACAAAAAATCAATATTTCAGACCTTAGCGCCGGCGTTTATGTAGTGAAAGCAGCGGGGAAAGCTGTAAAATTAGTAGTGAATTAAATCTTAAAATCTTAAATTTATATGAAAAAAAACTTCTTTCTTATCACAGCCATTCTTGGGCTAACCTTTAGTTCGCTTTACGCGCAACATCTTTTTTCAGTGAGTCAAAACGATCTATCAAAAGAAAATGTAACATTATTAAAAAATCAAATTACAAGATTGGAAACTACTGCTTTGTCATTAACAAAAAATAATGAAAATAAAGCGGTATATTCTGTTACTCTTTCATCTGTAGAAGATACAAAAATCATTATTTTGAATGAACAAACCGGAACTCATGTGGTGATTACCCCTGCCGTACCATCTACCGAATTTCAACTGGCGCCGTTTTTCATTGAAGAATTAAGACAAGGCGCCTTAGGAAACGCAAGTCATTATTTAATAATGGAAACCACGCCCGATTTTTCGGTAAAAAATATTGCCTCTGTTTCTGCTGTTCAAAGAGATGTGTTTATTCCTCAATATCTTTACGGACCAAAAGAAAATGTGAAAGAAGCGTTGCCGAAAGACAGGCAAATTATTAACATTTTTAAAGAAAAACCACGGTTTATGCCTGTTTCCGACGATTTCGAAACCCTTCGTTACGTAGCGCAATTGGAAGAAGCCATGAGCTATTATGTATACATGTACAAATTACCAAACGGCGTTTTAGCAATTTATGATGAACACTTTAACCCAAGCGAAGAGAAAAACACCAGTAAAGTAGGTGAACAATTGGAGTTTATTTTAAGCGGTAATCTGAATGCAAACCAAACCACAGCTACAGAGCATGCGCTAAATCTTTGGGGCACACAATTATCAGGTTCAGTACCTGTGGATATAAATGTTATGTCTGTACAAATGGGTCAGTACGTTCTTGGCGGATGTTACCCTCAACCACACTTTTTAGATCTTGAAACCTATACATATTATCACTCTCCTTTATGGAATCAATTAGTGGGCTATGACGCCACTAATTTGAGAGATATTAGAATAGAAATGAACTCGCTCTACAATAATAGTTATTATTATGGAACGGATGGAAATCCTCCCGGAAACAGAACCGATTGGGTTACCGTGATGTTGCACGAAGTATGCCATGGATTGGGTTTTGCACCTCTGTGCAGAAGAGATCCTGACAATCCGGCAAACAATGGAAGATATGTTTATACAACTTCCGGCGGCGGTGGAGCATACACAAATTATCCCGGAATTTTCGACCGTCAATTATTTGAAGGGCTTACAGGTCCTTGTTTAACGGACCTTGATCAAGCCGGACGTGCAGCATTATTGATAAGCGGCAATTTATATTCCGGAACTCCGGGCTCGAACTTGTTAGCAGCCAATGGCGGAACCCGTGTAAGAATGTTTGCTCCAAATCCTTATCAACCGGGTTCAAGTGTTTCGCATTGGCACAGCAGCGGGTTAGGTTTTATAACTTTTATGCAATCGAGTATTGGTTCCGGACCTTCCAACGCCATACATACTTTTAACACAAGAAAAATTGGCATTTTATTAGATATGGGATGGACGCAACCCATTAATAATCCTAACGCCTCTTGGGTAACTTTTATGGCAAACGGTGGCACAGGAAGTATGTCCAAACAACAATTTCTTCCCGGCGAAGCACAAAATTTAAGAGCAAACTCTTTTACAAGAGCAGGTTACACATTTGCAAATTGGACTACTGAAGAAGATGGAACAGGAGATTCATACGCAAATCAACAATCTATTACCCTCTCTAATAATATGGATTTATATGCTCAATGGTATCCCAGGCTTTACACACTTACACTTAACCCTAATGGCGGTACGGTAGATCCCACCGCAATAGAAGTAGTTTATGATGCTCCTGTTGGAGAAATGCCCATACCCGTAAGAGAAGGCTACACGTTCCGGTATTGGCATAGCGGACCTACCATTATTACCGAAGAAACAATTTGGAACTACACTCAAGATATGACTGTTACAGCAAATTGGCTACTTGGCACTTCACATACCATTACTGCTACTGCAACACAAGGCGGAACAATCTCTCCCTCAGGAAATGTTGCCGTAACAGAAGGTACAAGTAGAACATTTACCATTACACCCAATGAAGAGTATATAATATTAGATGTTTTGGTAAATGGCGAAAGTGTAGGCGCCGTAAACACACACACATTTGAAAATGTGGTAGCGCCGCATACGATTCATGCCATATTTAGCGGTTTAGCTATCGTAGAGGTTGAAAATTTTCAACCCCTACAAATTGTACCCAATCCGGCAAACCATACGATTGAATTACGAATTGCGAATTACGAATTACGAACTGACCAGATTGAATTCTATAATGCTTTCGGACAATTGGTAAAAAGCGTACCTTTTGCCGGACAAACTTCTAAAGATGTAACTACACAAAAAATCAATATTTCAGATTTAAGCGCCGGTATTTACGTGGTGAGAGTAGGTGATAAAGCTGCAAAATTAGTAGTGAATTAAAATTTAAGATTTAAGGTTTAAAGATTTAAATAATTCTAAAGTCTATAAACCTTAAATCTATAAACTTTAAATCTATATGAAAAAAAAGATACCTCTTATCATTGTAATCGTAGCGCTCACGTTTAGCGCTACTTTTCTTCACGCACAACACCTCTTCTCAGTAAGTCAAAACGATCTATCGAAAGAAAATATAACACTATTAAAGAATCAGATTATAAACTCGGAAATTATACCTCTTTCATTAACAAAAAACAATGAAAATAAAGAGGTATATCCTGTGGCTTTTTCATCTGTGAAAAATACAAAAATCATTATTTTGAATGAACAAACCGGAGATCATGCCGTGATCACTCCTGTGGCAACATCACTTATCGAATTTCAATTGGCTCCTTTTTTTATTGAAGAATTGAGGCAAGGTGCATTGGGCAATGCAAACTATTATTTAATACTTGAAACAACAAACGATTTTTCCGTAAAAAATGTTGCCTCTATTCCTGCAATCCAAAGCGAGGTTTACATCCCTCAATATTTTTACGGAAAAAAAGAAAATGTGAAAAAAGCATTGCCGAAAGATCGCCAAATTGTTAGCATTTTCAAACAAAGACCGCATATTATTTCCGATTTCTCGGATGATATTGAACGTCAGCAATATCTGGCACAGTTAGAAGAGGAGATGAGTTATTATGTGTATATGTATCAGTTGTCTGATGGCACTTTATGTACTTATGATGAATATTTTAACCCTGATAAAGAAAAAAAATACCGCAATGTGGGCGGTAGTTTGGAGTTTGTTTTAAGCGGTATAATGAATGAAACAGAATATTTCGCTACGGAATACGCATTGGAACTTTGGGGTGAGCAATTGGCAGGTACGGTACCTGTGGACATAAGTGTTGATTTTTTGCCGCTGGGAGATGGGGTTTTGGGTATGACTTTCTTTCCGCAATGCTTTTTTGATGCCGCAACAACAACATGGTATCCCGCTGCTTTATGGAATCAATTGGAAGAATATAATGCTTCCGGAATGGAAGATATTAAAATCATAATGAATTCTAAGTACCGTTTTTACTTTGGATTAGACGGCAGTACCGATGGCAGAACCGATTGGGTTACCGTAATGATACACGAGGTAGCTCATGGATTGGGATTTGGTAGTCAGTGCCATACCGATGGCAGCTATTTTTATGGAGCCCATCCTGTAATTTATGACCGCATGTTATATCAAGGTCTTACAGGACTTTGCTTAACGGAACTTACTGAACCTGAGCGCGCCGCATTAATTATAAGTAATAATTTATATGCAGGACGTCCGGGCTCAAATTTATTGGCAGCCCACAACAACATTCGTGTAAAAATGTATGCACCAACTTCTTATAGACCGGGCTCAAGCGCCCATCATTGGGATAGCAATGTAAATTTCCCAACGTTTATGAAATATGCTTACGAACGTCCTTTACATACTTTTAATACAAGAAAAATAGGTCTTTTTCTTGATTTGGGCTGGACGCGTCCGGTGATAGAGCCTAACGCTGTTTGGGTAACTTTTCGTGCCAACAGCGGATCGGGAAACATGCTTCCGCAGCAATTTCTTCCTGAAATAGCGCAAAAATTAAAAATAAGTCCTTTCAGCAAAAGAGGATATACTTTTACTGGCTGGAATACTTTACCCGATGGAACGGGAGATTCATACACAGACAGAGAACTCGTTACAATTTCCGATGATTTGGAATTATATGCCCAATGGGAAGTTAATACCTATACGCTTACTTTTTATGCTCCCGGAAGCGTGGTAAGCCCAACTTCAAAACAAGTGGTTTATGATGCACCTATTGGAGAAATGCCCATACCCGTAAGAGATGGCTACGAATTTGACGTATGGAGAATTGGTGTCGTTTCTATTAATGAAGAAACTGCTTGGAATCATGTTGTGGACAGAACTGCCGTGGCGAGATGGATTCCCGTAGTGGGCATCAATGAAAATGTACGGGTCGAAAATCTTTACCCTCTGCAAATCATACCCAATCCGGCAAAAAATTCCATTGAATTACGAATTACGAATTACGAATTACGAGTTGACCGGATTGAGTTTTACAACGTCTTCGGACAATTGGTAAAGAGTGTGCCTTTTTCCGGAAATGTTACGGAACAAGGCGTGTCGCAAAACATCAATATTTCAGATTTGAGCGCCGGAATGTATGTGGTGAAGGTGGGCGATCAAACCGCAAAACTGATAGTGAATTAGGAGTAATTTAAAGTTTAACAATTTAATAATTTAAAGGTGTATTTAACGCAGTCCTTAAATCTTTAAATCCTTAAATTAATTCAAGATGAATTTGACAATTGATATCGGCAACACTCTGCAAAAAATCGCTGTTTTTAATAACGATGAATGTGTGCATTGTCAGTCTTTTCCTTCTGTTACCGAGGAAATTCTCATCGCTGTTTTAAATCAATTTTCAATAAAATATTCCATTATTTCTTCTGTAGCTGAATTAGATGCACAAGTAATCGCTTTTCTTAATGTTCATACAAAAATAATTCACTACACGCATCAAACAAAATTGCCGGTTACCATTTTGTATAAAAATGCGGCAACTTTGGGGTTGGATAGAATTGCCAACGCGGTAGGTTCGGCAGCACTGTTTCCTGCTCAAAATGTGCTCTCTATCCAAGCCGGAACCTGTTTAGTGCTTGATTTTGTAAACAAAAATGGAGAATATCTCGGAGGTTCCATCTCTCCCGGAATGAAAATGCGCTTTGAGGTCCTTCACGAAAAAACAAAAAATTTGCCTCTAATAAATATTCAAAAAGTTTCTTTTACCACAAAGGGCACAAAAGAGGCACAAGGAACACAAAGTTTTTTGGGAACCGACACACAAAGCTCCCTTAGTAGCGGAGTTATCAATGGAATGTGCTATGAAATTGACGGTTTTATAGAAAGTTATAAAACAAATTTTGAAAACCTTAAAGTAATATTAACAGGGGGCGATGCAGCCTACTTGCAAAATTCAATAAAAAATACGATATTCGCCGCTCCAAATGTAGTACTGAAAGGTCTCAATGAAATTATTAAATATAATGTGTAATACACGAAAATATTGCTTCTTTTTTCTCATCTTTTACATGATATGTGTTCTTGGCGTTGCGCAAAACGACATCAACTCGCCCTATTCCAGCTTTGGATTGGGGAATTTGTCGCCACGCACCAATATCGTTTCAAGCTCTATGGGTAGCGTAGGCTATGCGCTCCAAAATCCGTATTATATTAACTTTAAAAACCCTGCTGCATTCGCTGCATTCGACTCGCTCTCATTTATTGCCGACATATCGTTCAACATTGTAAATCACCAACTCAGAACCGAAATGCAGGAACAAAGCGGCACGTTTGCCCAATTGGGTTATCTTGCCATAGGATTGCCCATTTTAAGGGTATGGCGCACGAGCGCCGGAATTATGCCTTACAGCGATGTGGGATACGGAATTATAGATGAACGTCAACATGTAGATAGCTTTGGGGCGGTTACTTTTCAATACCGAGGCTCCGGCGGTCTACAACTCCTTTACTGGGGGAATGCTTTTAAAATAAGTAAAGGATTAACTTTGGGATTAAATCTCTCTTATCTTTTTGGCACCATCAATAGGATAAATTTTGCAGAGTATGAAATGGAGAATACTTTTAATACCATGATTTCCGATTTTCGCCATTTGGATGGCATATATATTTCGGGAGGCGTACAGTACCAAACCACTGCTAAAGAAAAACACCACATCGGCATGGGCGTAGTGTATGAAAACGCTATAAAAGTGTGGTCAAGAGAGAACCTGCTCGTTTTGAATTATGCAGGCAGGTATTCTCCTAATTATAATTTTGATACCATTGTTGTTAGGGTTGGAGATGATGCCATAAGAAGTACGGTAAAAATGCCGCAGGTTATAGGAGCCGGATTCTCTTACGGCTATAAAGACCGCCTGCTGGTTGCAGCGGATTTTACCTGGCAAAACTGGAAACAATTCTCCATGACACGCTCCAAAGATTCATTAAGAGATAATTTCATAACCGCAGTAGGAGTACAGTATATACCTAATCCGACCTCTTCAAAATATCATAATAAAATTAATTTCCGGGCAGGAACACGGTTTTCTTCAGGCTATTTCATTATTAATGATAGACCGATTTCCGAACTTGCCGTCTCTGTAGGATTAGGATTTCCCATCCGCACATTCAATACACGTTCTTCTGTAAATATAATGTTTGAATACAGCAAATTAGGAACGATGCAGCGCAATTTGATCCTGCAAAATTATTTTAAGCTATCCTTTAGCTTTATTCTTCAAGAAAAATGGTATCAACGCAGAAAATTAGAATAAACGCAATTTTTTGCTTTTAGTTTTCGTTAATGGTTTCCTATTTCTAGCAATAAAATTATCAATACATAAATTTAAAATCAAAATTGTCATGAAAAAAATTATGCTAATCGCACTCGTATCTTGCCTTACATTAGGTGGTTTTGCGCAAGCTACGCCCTGCGGATTTCAGTATGGGAAAACAGAAGCAGATTCCCTAAAATGTTTGGAAGAGATTTCTCTATTTAAAACTTATTACGATCAAAAAAATTATAAAGAAGCCCATCCGCATTGGAGAAACATTGTAGAACTATGTCCTTGTTCGTGGAGCGCCATCTTCAATACTACCTATTTACAAAATATGTTTGATTTCTTAATCAAATCAGCTGAAGATAATGATGAACTTCGGGAGCAATATATTGATGAACTGCTAAATGCTGTGGCTACCCGCCACCAATTTTTCCCAAGAAACTATACGGAAGGTAACGGGCTTGGTTTTAAAGCATTTTATATGATTCGTTATAGAGGAAAAAACACGGATGATGTAATGCAAGCATTTAGTTTGTTTATCGAATCTATTGAAATGGAGAGAGAAAAAACCCAACCCAACATTTGGGATATTTATTTCCGTATTGCCGAACAAATTGCACGCGCCAAACAAGATACCACCATTATGATTGATGCCTATGAGCGCGCTACCGATTACATTGAAATGGCTATCAATAATTTCTTTAAAGATATTGATAAACAACTTCCTAATTTTGAAAATTTGGAAGAAGCTTTCGAAAAAGGACAGATTCCGCAAGCCGATTATGAACATAGAAGACAGCGTTTGTCTCAAGATACGGCACGTTCTATGCAGTTCATTACCAATTATGAGAGAACGCTAAAAAATATTGAAAATATATTTACTCCATTTGCGCCTTGTCATGTGTTAGAACAAGTGTATAGTAATAAATTAGAGCAAAATAAAGACAACCTTATCGCGCTTAAAAAGATGTTAATCACCATGAATAAAGGTGGTTGTACCGGATCAACGCTTTTTGCGGAAATATTAAATGCTGTACACCAAGCTGAACCCAATGCTCAAACAGCCAACTTAATGGGATACTATAGCTTAAATCACGGTGATTATGATGCAGCGCTCAACTTTTTTAAAGAAGCTATTGAGTTGTTTGAAACCAATGAACAAAAAGCTGACCCATGGTACATGATCGGACTTATTCACCAAATTAGAGGCAACTACATTGAAGCCCGAAACGCTGCACGTGAAGTAATTAAGCTTAAACCCAACAGCGGAAGAGCCTATATCTTAATTGGCGATTTATACGCTGCTTCCGGAAACAGATGTGGTGGCGAAGATGGTATGCCGTTGGATTTCAATTGGGCGGCTGCCGATAAATATGCACGTGCTGCTGCCGTAGATCCTTCCGTGGCAGAACAGGCAAACCAAAAACGCGCAAGATTAGGTTTCCCTTCTGAGCAAGATAAATTTGTAAGAGGACTTAAAGCAGGTGATACATATACTGTAAGATGCTGGATTCAAGAAACAACTACCGTAAGATAGCCATGTGGGCGGCAACTGTTGCCGTGAGTGCACTCTTGGTAACCGTTTGTTTTTCTGAAAAATATAGCACACAGTCCATTATCGGATTGTGTGTTGTTTTTTTGCTGTTTTGTATTATTGGACTTCTGTTTAAAGCAAAAATCATTCAAAATTTTCGCCCGCTTGTTTTGCTGGGTTCGCTCATCTATTTTGGATTTATTGTAGGCGGATGCTTCTGCATTTTGTACTTTTTTCAAGGATTTATACTGTTTTTAATGGGAAAAAGCGCTTATTGGCTCCCTTTTACCATTATTATAACAATTCTCATGCTATCTGTTATTTTTGGCGCAATATGGTGCAGCTGGCTCTGTTGGTTGGGCGCTTTTCAAGAATTTATTTTCAAGAAAAGCAAGTGGAACTTATTGAAAACAAGAAAAATGCAGAAATCATTACTTTATATTCAAATAACGGCATTTGTTGCCTTAGTGCTATGGATTATTTGGGCGCAACGCCCCGTGCTATGCTCCTACGACCCGTTTGTTTCCATTTTCAGATTAAGAATATTCAATTGGATCGGCTACATTACCGTGCCCCTGCTAATTCTTTCTTCATTATTCATTTATAGACCGTTTTGCAGAATCCTTTGTCCCATAGGATTAATGGTATATAATGCAAAATATTTGCCTTTTGCGGCAAAATCGAAAACGAACGGGTGCACAAATTGTTCAACATGTCATCCGGATTGCAAGCCTTGAGAAAATTTGAATGAAAAAAATCTATTTTTGTAGCCAATTTTCTTATTAACCAAATAAATCTATTTCATTATGAAATAATTACTATGCACTATTGCAGTTGCAACATTTTTGATTTTTGGGCTGCAGGCTCAAAAGTCCCATTCCTGGATGGAATTGAAAACCGGAAAACAAAATGTAGAATCGAAAATGGTATTTTCTGATAAAGCTTTCTTAAAAGCTAATGCTACGAATCGTTCGAATCCGTTACCATTGCCGTTTTTTGAAGATTTTCTTGATGCAGGCTCTTTAACAAAATGGACGATTATTGATGGAGATGGGGATGGCGATTCGTGGATGTGGGAAGAATGGGGCGCCGGACCGGACGAGATCGGAAGTGCGATAATTTACGGTCCCAACACTCATGCAACCAATGATTACTTGATTTCTCCGCCATTAATTTTTGCGGAACCGGGAAATCATTATGTTTCTTTTTATACTTTTGCTATGAACCGGCGTCAATGAGAATCTTATACGGAACCTCGTCCAACCCCAATGAAATGGAACTGTTGGTGAACTATCCCAACATGGGTAATGATTATGCTTGGGAGTGGATTTTTCATCTACAAGCACTTATGATAGAAACTCCCGGTAACTACTATTTTGCTTTCAATTTTTATCAAGCGCCGGGTGCCGGTTGGGGTGGTATGATGTTAGACAAAATTGAGATAGGACAAGGAGCATTTCAGGGCGTTCCCGATATTGAAGTGATCAGAGGTTTGGCACCTGTTTCAGGTTGCGGAATGACGAATCAAGAAACGCTCGGCGTTGAGCTTCACAACAAAGGAACAACAACTATTGAAGAGTTTACCTTAACTTATCAAGTGGGAAGTACAACACCTGTAAGCCAGACATATAACCAAACCATAGGATTAAATGCAAGTGTAAAAGTTTATTTTGATCAAAAAGCAGATTTTTCCACTCTTGGCGAATATAGTATCCTGTTTACCGCTTCTACTCCGGGTGAGGAAAATATGAATGATAACGAAGCGGAACTTATAAATGTAAATCTAACACCTAATTTTAGTTCACTGCCCGTAGCGCCATTGGTATTAGAGTTCAATGCATCTACATTGAGCGGAGGAAATGATGCTATGGACATAACGATATTAATTTCCGATTCTACATTTGCATGGGACAGGCTTGATGATGGGCATTTCCATAATGCTATTGGTTTAGATGGACGACCAGGTGCGCTAGGACTCATATATGAGCTTCAAAAAAAAGATAAGCTTACATCTATTACTGTAGGATTAATAGAATTCGATATACCAATTTTAGGCAACATAGGTCTTGCTGTTTATGAGGTAAATGATAATCTGGAAGTAGGTAGCATGCTTTTCGAGGTAGAACATCCGCGTACAAACGGGAATGATGAAGAAGGAATTACCTTCAACGTGCCGGATACCGAGTTAACTCCGGGAAAATATTACTTTGAATTAAGACAAATTGATAAGATGTTTATTACCAATGTTGTAGGAAAAATTGTGCATACCGCATCTAATATTAATGATGCTGTGTATAGCTATAATACAATGGGCTTAAATCCAGGGATTTATTTTATTTCGATTCAAACACAAACGGGAATTATCAGTTCGAAATTTGTGGTGAAATAAAAAATTTCATGTAGGGGTTGGAAATTTCATGTAGGGGTTGAAAATTTTCAACCCCTACATTTTTATCCATTATTCCATCGGTTCCCCGGCATCCACATCCCGCGTTGGTTCCCTGCGTTGCTTGTAGTTGTTTAGCCTGTATGTTACGGTTAAATTCATCTGAAACGAACTACGCCAACGTGTGCTGTAAGAATCATAACCGCTGGTAGTTTGCGTACGATCGTAAGAGTGAATAATGGTTTTGGGATTATAAATCAAATCACGAATATTTAAACTCACCGACATGGCGTTGTTTTTCAAGAACGATTTTTTGACACCGCAGTTGAGCGAGTATTGCGCGTTGCGTCTCCCCTGCCCTACGCCGCCGCCGAACCAGCCACCCATACTTCCCGTGGTGATAGAGCGCGAGCGAAAACGGAAATTCAGTTGGATATCCCAGCTTTTAGGCAAATTAAAAGTTTGGTTTAAGCGAAATCCAAACGCCCAGTCATCAGATAAATTCGGGTCAATTAAATCATCGCTGTTAATTTTTACATAGTAACAATCTCCGCTGAAATTAAGACGCCAAAAATTGAAAAGCCGTTGCCCATACACTAACTCAAAACCAATACTTTGGCTGCTGTTCAAGTTTTGCGTAGAGGTCAACGTATAAGTAAAAGTGTCTGTACCCAAAAAATTATCTTCAATAGGCAACCTTAAAATTTCATCATCTATTAATGTATAATAAATGAAACCGTCTCTAATGTACGCTTGGCGCATTTGCGTGTAGCGCGTAATTAAATCGGTACGATGGCGATAAAAAACAGTAGCGCTGAAAGATGATTTTTTGATATTTGTAAAATAACCCAACTCCAAATTATTGGCAAACTCAGGACCCAAATCAGGATTGCCCATGCGCAGGTTTTGTTTGTCGGAAATATCCACAAACGGATTCAAATTCCAAAAGCTTGGGCGTGTTACGCGCCGTGAAAAACTTAATTGCAAAGAATGATAATCATTTACATCATATCGAACGTGAAGCGTAGGGTAAAGGATGTTTTTCAGTTTCAAATAATTTCTGGAATAGGTTTTAGGTTCGCTATCCGCAGGAAATAGCTGAGAATAAGTGTTCGCAAATTCTCCACGCAATCCCAACTGCACTTTCAATACTTTCCAAAACGAATTGGAATAAATGAAATAAGCGGAATTTATCAACTCTTGATATTGAAAATTGTTTCGTTGCTGTTTATTTTCCTGATAGTCGCTGTAAGAATTTCCATAATGCAAACGATAATCCTGATATATAGAACGATACGAAAGTTTATATCCGGTTTCAATACGTCCGCCGTTGCCCACGGGGGTTATAAAATCAACCTGCCCCGTAGCAGTTCTGTTTCGCGACTCCGTCTTGGTCTTTTGAAAATAGTCAGGTAATGCTTCCGGCAACGTAAATTGTTGCAAATATTGACTGCCCATTTGTCCAATCATTTCTGTATAATACACATCGGAAGTCAGCTCCATTCCTTGTTTATCAAATGTTTTTTTATAACTGACATTTCCGGAGAAATTATTACCGTGGCGCCCCCACCTACCGTTTTGTTCATAACTGTTAAACGGTTGTTTTTCATCAAACATCCAACGTAAGTTAGTGGCTGTTAAAAAACTGGTATCTCTGCTTTCATTTCTGTTGTAACCAAACGTAAACGACAGTGTATTCTGTTTATTAATAAAATAATCCAATCCGGCACGCACATTATTTCCGAACCATCGTCCATTACTTTCGGTGCTTTGGCTCAAATAAGTTGAGTCGGTGTGCATCTCTCCGGGTCTTTGAAACCATGTGGTGCGTTCCAACTCGTTTGCGTTGCGCCACTGCCCGGTTCGGAAATTATAATTCAAAAACATCGTAACTTTATTATACGTATAATTCAAATTCATAGACAAGTTTCCGCCGTCCATGTAGAGTTTATTTTTGAAAACTAAAGTTGACATCCCTCCGGTGAAGTACGCATTAAAACCGGGTTGTTTTCTTTTTTTAAGAATAACGTTGATAACACCACCCATGCCATCGGGCTCCAAGCGCGCCGATGGATTAGTAATCACCTCTATACTTTCAATTTCCGATGCCGGAATTTGATCTAACGTCAGGTTAGTAGGCCTTCCATCCACCAAAATCGTAACGTTTCCGGTGCCGCGTAGCGACACATTGCCTTCAATATCCACATCCACCGACGGAATTTCGGCTAAAGCTTGTACGGCGGTACCGCCATCAGTTACAATACTATTTTCTACATTATAAACCTTTTTATCCAAATTTTGTTGAAGCATCTCTTTTTGTGTGGTAACCTCCAGACCTTTTAGCTGTTGTGGTCGTTGGGTAACGGCAAATTGACGCATCATATAGCGTGGGTTTGCCGGTATAAGTGTAAATTCCGGAGTAAAATGCTTGCTATATCCCATGGCATTCACTTGAGCAATATAAGTTCCCCAAGGAATATCTATAATAACAATTCTACCGTTTTCATCTGTAATTCCGCCGGTTACGGTCGTAGAATCTTGCGGGTTCATTACAAAAACTGTCGCATATTGCACGGGCTGTTTGCTTTCATCCACAACTGATCCCACCACAGCACCCAAGGAGCCTAAGTCGGGCATTTGTCCGCCTTGCCCGCCACCGGGACGTGCGCCACCTGATTGTTGGGCGAAAGAAGGGAGAAGGAAGAAGGGAGAAAGGAGAAAGGAAAGAAGGAAAATGTAAAACAGGTGAGGTCTAAATATCATAACTTTAAAAAGTAACAAAACGCCACCTTTGACTGTTTATTACGTGGCAAGGTTTAAAGTTTTTTTGTTAATTTGCGTCTGAAATTAATACAGATAAAAATTCCCTTTTCAAATCACAGAAACCTCTTAAATAAAAATATTATGAACACAAAGGAAAAAAAACAACAGTACGAAGTACCGGAAGAAAAACCCGCCATTGTGGAAGAACCGTTAATAACGTATCCTTCCTTGGATTTGGATTTGACGAAACGCTACACTTATGCAGACTATTTAACGTGGATTGACGAAACGCGACGAGAATTGATAGATGGATTTATTCATCTTATGTCAGCGCCGAGTACAATTCATGCGCAAATTAGTTTCAATTGGGTACTTTGGGCAGGAACATTCTTTAAAAAACGCAAAGGAAAATGTAAAATCTATTATGCTCCGTTCGATGTGCGTTTACCCAAAGGTGATGTCAAAGAAGATGATAAAATCTACAATGTTGTGCAGCCGGATATTTGCGTGGTTTGTGATTTAACAAAAATTGACGATAGAGGTTGTATCGGGGCGCCCGATTTAATTGTGGAAGTTTTATCGCCTTCAACTGCAAAATTGGATTGGAATAAAAAATTCAATCTTTATGAAAAAGCAGGTGTAAGAGAATACTGGATTGTGGATCCCAATACAAAATTAGTCCACATTTTCTTATTACAACCTAATGGAGAGTATGATTTGGGAACCATTTATGAATGTAATGAAAAAGCCCCGGTGCATATTTTTGAAGGACTGGAAATTGATTTGAAGGAGCTATTTGGAGATTAGACAATGAGGTGATAAGAAGATTAGATGATGAATAATCCCCTTCAAATTTTGAAGGGGTGGCTCGCGAAGCGAGACGGGGTAGTTTATATAAAATTGTATGTACAGCATTATTGTAGAAAACCTTACTAAAAAATTCGGAACCTTTACTGCGGTAAACAATATCTCTTTTTCTATTAAAAAAGGTGAAATATTCGGTTTTCTCGGAGCGAACGGCGCCGGAAAAACCACCGCCATGAAAATGATGTGCGGACTGCTGCTGCCTACCTCCGGAAATGCTAAAATTGCCGGATACGACTTGGCTACCCAATCAAAATTGATAAAGAAAAATATTGGATACATGAGTCAGCGGTTTTCATTGTACGATGATTTAACCGTGTATGAAAATATGCAACTTTTCGGCACCATTTATAAAATTGAAAAAAAAACATTGAAACAACGCATTCAAGATAGTTTGAATGAGTTGAATATGAATGATTTTGCGAATGAATTAGTGCGTTCTATTCCTCTAGGATGGAAGCAGCGTTTGGCTTTTGCCACTGCATTGTTGCACCGCCCGGAGATCGTTTTTTTAGATGAACCCACCAGCGGCGTAGATCCTATTGTGCGTAGAGAGTTTTGGGGATTGATTTATAAAACCGCCGCCACGGGTGTTACCATTTTCGTAACCACGCACTACATGGACGAAGCCGAATATTGCGAACGTATTTCTATCATGGCGGAAGGTGAGCTGAAACTGATAGGCACACCCACCGAGCTGAAAGAAAAAATGGGCGTACAAACTATTGGAGATATTTTTGTAAAATTTGTAAACAGGTGATTATGAGAGCATTTTTAGCAATTTTACAAAAAGAATTTATCCACATCGGACGCGACCGCGTATCGCTATTTCTCGTTTTGGCAATGCCCATTGCGCTCATCTTGCTCTTTGGATTTACGATTAGTACGGAAATTAGAAATGCGAAAATCTCCATTCTCGATCAATCGAAAGACTCGCAATCGAAACAATTGATTGAAAAAATTACGGCATCGGGTTATTTTCAAGTCGTAAATTTCTTAGACCATGAAGCTGAAATTGACCACGATTTTAAGCACAAACAAATAAAAATTGCGATGATTATTCCGCCGCGGTTTGAAGAATCGTTGGCGATAGAGCGTGTTGCCAGTGTTCAAATCATTAATGATGTATCGGATATTAATATTGCATCCATTTTAAATAACTATCTCAGAGCTGTTTTCAACGATTTTATTACCGAGTATAATTACGAAAACCATGCCGCCGAAAACCCAATCTCTATTGTAACTACCATGCAATACAATCCGGAATTGAACAGTGTGTATATGTTTGTTCCGGGGATTATTACACTTATTATGATTATTATCACGGCGTTAATGTCGTCCATTACCTTAGCCCGCGAAAAAGAAACCAACACCATGAACATGATGTTGATTACCACCGTTAAAAAAATTAATATCGCCATTGGAAAAGTAATTCCGTACATGTTTCTTTCTTTAATCAGCACAGTTTTTATTTTGATTATCAGCGTATTTGTTTTTCAAATGCCGATAAAAGGAAGCATCGGATTGTTGCTGTTTTTGTGCATTATCTTTATGTTTACTGCTGCTTCTTTCGGACTGCTTATCTCCGCGGTATCCAAAACGCAGTTAGATGCTATGATGGTAACTATGATGGGTTTATTCTTGCCCACCGTTTTGCTTTCGGGATTTTTGTTTCCCTTAGACAACATGCCACTCTTCTTCCAGTGGTTAGCCGACATTTTTCCTGCCAAATGGTTCATCATCGCCATAAAGGATGTGATGCTAAAAGGCGCTACTTTTATGGAAATCGGGAAATATTTGCTTATTCTCACCGGTATGTCGGTGGTAATGGTGGGGTTTAGTTTGTCGCAGATTGATAAGCGATGATCATTCCATAGGTTACGTATGTTTCATCTACCCCTTCTCGTGCTTATTGCACAACCCCTGAAAGTCTTGTAATGCAATAAATTTTCCAAATCATCCTCTCCTCATTCTCCCAATTAAGCTCCTGAGTCGCCGTTCTGCAATTCTCTTTCAGTCGAATAAGCAATTCCGAATTTTCCAAAATAGAATTAATGGCATTCGCTACCGTCTGCGGCTCTAAATCAGAAAGAACCACACCCGTTTCATACTGTTCAATAATCCGTTTCCGTTCCGGCAAATCGCTCGAAATTACGGGCACTCCGGCGTGAATGTATTCAAAAAGCTTGTTGGGCAAACTGTAGAAATGATTCGGACTTACGTTTTTATCAAAGGCAATGCCTAAATCGGCAGAAGCTGTGTAAGTTCTGAGTTTATCCGGCGTAACTCTTCCTGTAAAAGTTACTCTTTCTTGTAAATTTAGTTCTTTTACTCGCCCTTTCATGTAAGGAATCATATCTCCTTGTCCTACAATTAATAAAACAGCATTACGAATAAACGGCATCGCCTCAATAATTTCTTCGCCGCCTCTATTTTTGTGGATGGCGTTGCCTTGCAAAATAATCACAGGTTTTTCGTTAGGCGCAAAATTTTGCGCCCCTACAGTGTCGCATACCGCACCCAACACCGGAATATTCCTCACCACCGCCACTTCCTTTCCGTATTCTTCTCTATATTTATCTGCAATAGATTGACTTACCGTAATCACCGCATTCGTTTTCGGAAAGCAATATTTTTCAATACGTTGCCATATTTTTTTTACCCGCGGGCGATGTTGGATTTCTAAAATGCCGCAGAAATATTCGTGGGCATCGTACACCAATTTTTTATTTCTTAGTTTTTTTATTAATACGTTGGGTAAAAGAGTATCCAAATCATTGGCAACTAATATGTCAACTTTTTTAAATAATAAATAGAAAAATAATCGCAGGTTAAATTCGGCGTAAAAAAGTGGTCCGGTTTTAAAAAGCAAATGAAGCCGTTTGGTTTGATAATTTCGAGGAGATAGTTTTGGAGAGTTTCTATAACGTCTTCCCACAAGCGTAACATGAAAGCCCATCTTTGTAAGCGTATTACAAACTTTATCTACACGCTGGTCGCTAAATAGATCGTTGGTAACCGAAAGAATAATGCGTTTCATTTACAGATTTTGCATTAAATAGCCTAATTTATAAACATCTAACCAAAAGATAGAAGGCTTTTTTAAGATTTTTTGCTTAATTTTTGGAAGATATTTTTTGTAATATACACGGAGCGTTGGCATTGCTTTTAATTTCTTGCATTTAAAATAAGTAGCCAACAATCTGTTTTCATCCACAAAATTAGAATCTATTTTTTTTGAATTTAACAACGAAATGAGATTATCAATGGAGGTTTCTACTTTATGCAAATATTCTTCATTTGTATCCAAACCATCATGGTAAAGTGGGTTATTTATGTGGATAACAGAAATTTGAGCATTTCTTAATTGGTCTCCAAAAAACGTATCTTCATTACCATATGTAGAAAAAGATTCATCAAATTTTACGAGATCAAATATTGATTTTGAGAATACCGCATTAAAAGAAGTGAACGATTTGTATGGTTTCCTGTTTCGAATATCTGCATCCGTGGCTTCGCGTTTTTTACCGTAATACCAACGTAGATAATATTTTGGATTCGGTTTTTGCAAACGGTACGCCACACCGCCAATGATACAAACCGGAGCCGGATTTCTGGATATTTCTACTATGTAATTATTTATGTACAAGCCGGATGAAACCGCAGCATCGCAATCCATAAATAATAAAAAAGGATGAATTGCTTTTTCAACCAACAGATTCCTCATTTTTGCTCTTCCAATATTTTCCGGTAAAGAAAAATAACTTACTCCTTGCAAGTCTGTCAATTTTTCGTTGTTATATTGTTGAGTAGAAGCATCGTCGCCCAAGATGATTTCAAATACTACATTGGCATATGTAAGTTGCGCATGCAAGTCTTTTACCAATTTGGCTACATTAAAATTATATATGGGAATAAGTACTGAAATCATAAGCCTGAGTCTAAAATTTTACCATCTTCAATAAGCAACGAGCGCGAAGGGAACTTGTCAATCATTAAAAAGTCGTGGGTAGCAATTAAAACCGTGGTTCCTTTTTGGTTAATATGATGAAATATTTGAAAAATTTCTTCGGAAGTGATGGGGTCTAAGTTGCCGGTCGGTTCATCGGCAATTAAAATTTCCGGATCGTTAAGCAAGGCGCGTGCAATACAAACTCGCTGCTGCTCTCCTCCCGAAAGTTGGTGCGGATACTTAAAGTGCTTGGTACTCAATCCCACCATGTCTAATACTTTCATTACTTTTTCATGACGTCCGTCTTTCGACTTCCAGCCCAGCGCCTTAAGTGCATTGTCTAAATTTTCAAAAACAGTTTTTTCGATTAAAAGCTGGTAATCTTGAAAAATAACGCCCAATTTTCTACGTAAAAACGGAATCTGTTTGATTTTTATCTTTTTCAAGTTATAGCCCACAATTTCAGCATGTTCACCGTGTGCTTTTTCATCCGCAATTAAAAGTTTAAGGATAGAAGATTTTCCTGTGCCCGTTTTTCCAATCAAATACACGAACTCTCCTCTATGGATAGTGAGCGTAACATCATGCAAAATCATCAATTTTTTTTGATGAACATGAATGCTTTTTAGTGTAATGATGGGTTCCATATTAAATATCTATTTTGGCGTAATGCGCATTTTGTTCAATAAACTCGCGGCGCGGTGGCACCTCATCGCCCATCAACATAGCAAATACGCGATCGGCTTCCGTTAAGTTTTCAATAGTTATTTGGCGTAACGTTCTGGTTTCAGGATTCATAGTAGTATCCCAAAGCTGAGTTTCGTTCATTTCTCCCAAACCTTTATAGCGTTGCACGTGCAAACCGCCGGTGCTGGTTCCGCTGTTCGTAAGTTCTGCAATTACGGCTTCGCGTTCTTTATCCGACCACACATAGCGTTCCTGTTTTCCTTTCTTTATCAAATAGAGCGGCGGCGTAGCAATGTACACGTGCCCAAACTCAATAAGTTCTTTCATGTGGCGGAAGAAAAACGTGAGAATCAAAGTAGCGATGTGGCTTCCGTCCACGTCGGCATCGGTCATGATAATGATTTTTCCGTAGCGTAGTTTTTCTAAATTCAGAGCTTTGCTATCTTCTTCTGTGCCAATGCTTACGCCCAATGCCGTGAAAATATTTTTAATTTCTTCGCTATCGAAAATTTTGTGAGGCATCGCTTTTTCCACGTTCAAAATTTTACCGCGCAAAGGAAGAATCGCTTGGAACTTGCTGTCGCGCCCTTGTTTGGCGGTACCGCCTGCCGAATCACCCTCAACCAAATACAATTCGCATTCTTCCGATTTTTTAGAAGAGCAATCCCAAAGTTTTCCGGGGAGACCGCCGCCGGTGAACACGTTTTTGCGTTGCACCAATTCGCGCGCTTTGCGAGCGGCATGGCGTGCCGTAGCTGCCAAAATCACCTTATTTACAATTTCTTTCGCATCTTTTGGGTTTTCTTCCAAATAGTTGCGCAACATTTCGCCTACCATTTGATCCACGATGCCGGAAACTTCGTTATTTCCCAATTTGGTTTTGGTTTGTCCTTCAAACTGTGGTTCAGCTACTTTTACAGAAATAATCGCTGTTAAACCTTCACGAAAGTCGTCACCGGAAATTTCAATTTTTTGTTTTTCCAACTTTTCCAACATCTTACTTTCATCGGCATATTTTTTCAACGTTCTGGTTAATGCACGACGAAAACCCGCCAAGTGCGTTCCACCTTCTATCGTATTGATATTGTTCACATAAGAGTGAATATTCTCTGAAAACGATGTGTTATATTGCATCACCACTTCCACCGGCACATTATCTTTCTCACCTTCCATATAAATGGGATGTTCCATAATTTTTTCGCGTCCGCCATCCAAATAATTGATGAAATCTTTTAATCCTTCTTCCGAATAATAGCGATCTTTTAAAAATTCGCCGTTTTCTTTCACCTCGCGTTCATCAATAATTTCGAGGGTAATTCCTTTATTTAAGAACGCCAACTCTTTCAAACGTGTGGCTAACGTGCTGTACTTGTATTCGGTAGCAATAAAAATGGAGTCGTCCGGTTTAAACCAAACCAACGTTCCACGTTGATCTGTTCTTCCCATTTCTTTCACGGAATACGCGGGTTTTCCACAATGAAACTCTTGCACATAATGCGTGCCGTTGCGAAACACTTCCGCGCGCAAATGCGTAGAAAGCGCGTTTACGCATGAAACGCCTACACCGTGCAAACCGCCCGAAACTTTGTAAGAATCTTTGTCAAACTTTCCGCCGGCGTGCAATACGGTAAGTACCACTTCCAATGCGGAGCGTTTTTCTTTTTCATGATAATCGGTAGGAATACCACGTCCGTTGTCCAACACGGAAATGGAATTATCTTTATGAATGGTAACCAAGATATGATCACAATGTCCGGCAAGTGCTTCATCAATAGAGTTATCCACTACTTCATACACCAAATGGTGCAGCCCTCTTTCGCCCACATCCCCAATATACATGGCGGGGCGTTTACGCACGGCTTCGAGACCTTCAAGAACTTGGATATTATCGGCGGTGTATTCTGCGGATTGTTGGAGATTTTTGTTTTCTAAATCGCTCATAGTCAAAATTAATCTGTTTTTTCAAAAAGTCTGCAAATATAGTAAAAATTTCGTCTGAACTGTGATTTGTGCCGGATAAAACGCATTAAAATTATTTTTTGGGATGCCGACTTCTCAGACTCACGCGACGTGTTAGAATGGACACTTTCCTTAATCCTGTTTTATTGAATTTTTCAATACTATCTAGTTAGAAACTAAATAATTTGAAAATTATGGAATTTTGGTTAAAAATGATATTTTTGCGTGTATTTATGTGTTGTGTGCAATGGCATTCGTTGACCGATATCTTGAAAAGTACCCCTATGTGACTGTTTTTTGTGAATACAAGCGTGGATATTTTACACCCAGTCAATAGTGTTTTACGTATTTGAATATAACGTGCTGATAATAAGCGCGTTATTCGCAATAGACGCGTAAAACGCACCATGGAAGATTGGATAGATGTTCCCATTGAAAAAATACACAAAAACTATTTGATTTAGCCGCTGAGTTTTGGGGCGATCATGTTGTTATAACCTCGTTTTGTGCAAATAAATTGTGAAAATAATTTTTTTTGATTTTTTCTCACTGAAATACAGAATATTGTAAAAGTTCTTTACGCTCAGAAAAGAAAAAGCATATATTATTTTATTTTTGTGTGTATGGGCGTAACAAAACTTTATTATTTTCGCCAAAGGTTTCATGACATGAAAATCTATACGTACAATAAAATCATTTCATGTTTGCATAGGGTTCTTAGATTCATGCAATTATTGTATGAAGTGCAACTAAATTTCATTACAAAATTTTGTTTTTCTTTTACATGCTCTTTGGTTGCTGTGTTCTTATGTTCTCAAGCATATCATAATTTTTGGAGATTAGAAAGTCTCGTTTTTCGAGAACGGAATCGATTGCTGTTTGTATTCCAAACACGCCGCAAGACCTAAAAACCACTACAGAGAAATATTTAACACTCACACTGTTGAATTAAAATATTGATATTTAAGTTAAACGAATGAATAACAAAAATAAATTATTATGAAAAAGATTTTTTTACTTTTTATTGGGTGCTTTATAATACCCTATTTTGCATTAACTCAAAGCATGCAGACTTTTGGTACACTAAAGAATATTCAAGGTGCATATTATGTAGAATATAATGGAATCGATTTCCTTGCAAATACGTCAGTTGTAACAGTAAAACTAAAAAATGGCTTAGACCCAAGTATTATAACTTTTGATATTTTACGCACAAATAAGCTCGGCTATATTGATATAGCTGTGCCAAATAATACAGATTTGGTAAATTTTGTAAATTTATTAAAAAATTCTAACAATTTTGATGTTGTTGAATACAATCATTTTGGTGAATATGGTGTTATCCCAAATGATTCTCTATTAAATAGTCAATGGAGTTTACCCTACATTAAACTTTTTGAAGCATTTGATATTACGATGGGCTCTCCTTCAGTAAAAGTAGCGATATTAGATTCAGGTACTGACTGGACGCATCCTGATTTAGGAAATGGTGTCGATGGATACACAAATATTGACGAAACGCTCGCTTGGAATTTTGTTTGGAACAATAATAATGTTATAACATCTAATGATCACGGAACAGTGGTAGCTGGAGTTGTTGGAGCCAAAACTAATAATTCGATTGGAATTGTTGGCATCTCAGGCGGAAATAACGCTCCTGGTGTTACAATGATTCCTATATGTGTGGGAGTTAGTGTGCCAAGTACTTCTATTCTTGATGATGCAATTCTCTACGCTGTAGAGAAAGGAGCAAGAGTAATTCAGTTAAGTTTATCAGTAGGACAAACAAATGCAATCACTGATGCTATTGCTTATGCTATACAAAACAATGTGATAGTAATTTGTAGTTCCGGGAATAGTGTTATAAGTCAAGTTGTTCGTTATCCTGCGTCACTTCAAGATGTAATTGCTGTAGGTGCTATAGGTACAGATACTCTAAAAGCTTCTTTTTCATGTTATGGTACAGAATTAGACATAGTGGCTCCCGGTGTTAATATATTAAGTACGAGTGCAAACCATGGTTATAGATATGCGAGTGGTACCTCTTTTTCAGCTCCTATGGTATCTGCCGTTGCTGCTCTTATTCTATCAGTTAATCCTAACCTTACCGGACATGAAGTTAGATATATTTTAGAGAGCACGGCGCAAAAAGTAAGAAAAAACACTTATACTTACGGCTTTAGACCTGGCTACAACAATAACTTAACATGGAATAATCAAATGGGTTACGGTCTTGTTGACGCATACGCAGCTATTCGTGCAGCACAATGTTTTAGCAATTTACCTATTGAGAATGGAATCATTACTCAGAGTGCTATATGGAATACCCCAAGACAAGCAGTAGATGTTATTATTCCTAATGGTGTAACATTAACCATAACATCACAAGTAAAATGTGATATGTATTCTACATTTACAGTTCAACCGGGTGCTAAACTCATTATTGACGGCGGAGAGCTTACCAAAGCTTGCGTTGGTGGTATGTGGCAAGGAATAAAAGTAATTGGTAACACTGTATCCATTTGGCCTCCCGGCCCGCTTCCCGATGGTATTGTTGAAATACGAAATGGGGGGAGGATAGAAAATGCTGTTATTGGCATTCATGCTACTAACGGTGGTATTGTAAAAGCAAACAGCGCTTTCTTTACCAATAATACGATTAATGCGCATATCGATTTTTTTTCAACAGCAGATTTTACGAATTCGTTCTTTACAATCAATAATAATTATCTCGGAAATCCATTGAATTTTGAAACCCTTTTAAAACTTTCTTATAGTGATTTAGTTACTGTATCAGGATGTCATTTTTTAAATGCAAATAATCAAATTCCAGTGAATCAGAGTAATGTGAATAATATTGGAATTAAAGCTTTTGATTCCGATTTATTCTGCACCAATTCTTCGTTCACAAGGTTTTCTGCCGGTATTTCGGCAAGTAATTCCGGCACAATGCCCTCTTTATATGTAAATTACTGCTCGTTTAATAACAGCTCTTATGGCATAAGAATCAATGGAATTAATAATCATCAAATGATTAGAAATAATTTTAATTTATCTTTCGGTACGGGTGCTGGTGTATCTAATGCAACAGGATATACCATACAGGAAAACAATTTTTATGGTTTAGGTGCAATTGGGGTTCACAGTGCCGTTGGATTAAGAATTTATAATAGTGGAATAGCTGAGAATGTGGTCTATAAAAATTTCTTTCATAGATTGTATGGAGCACAACAATTTACAGGTATTAATGCAACACAGAACAAACCAGCATCAGGCTTGCAAACAATCTGTAATACATTCGAAGCCAGTATGTATTCTGACATTTTAGTGGGGGCTTTCCCAAATGATGTCTCCTTTCAATATAATTATATAAGAAAAGCTCAAGGGAGTCCTGTAGAATCAGCAGGAAATTTGTTTAATGGCACTCCGGTGTTAAATATTTCAAATCACCAATCGCTATATACTATGGATTACTATTATAATCCGCTTATAACTAATGAATATCCAATTCAAACAACAAATGTAATATTTCATATAGCTAATGCAAATACTTGCCCTTCAAAACTCAAATCAAAAAATCCACAAGAAAAAGGAGACGGTGAAGATTTTGAAAACGCTTTTGCCCGATATGACGAATGGAACAGTCAATATGAGTACTGGTTTGGCCAACTTATTGCATTTCAAGGTGGAGAAGATGAAGAATATAAGATTATTTTAGATAATGCATCATATTTTAGTAGCCTAAAAGACAATTTTTGGAATTTATTCATTGCTACAGTAATGAACGAAGAGAAAGTTGAGGACGGTAAAGATGGGAAAGGAGAAATCGAAGATTACAAGCTAAAATTTGAAAACCTTAGATACCTTTTCGGATATCGTGGCAACTACAGCGATAATCTCAGTATTGCAGAAACCTATTTAGCAGAAAATAACTATGGAGAAGCACGAGCAACAATAGGTAAAATATATAATCTTTTTGAGATTACAGAGGAACAGAGCGCTGAATTAAAAGGCTTGCAAACTTATATTGATTGGCGGCAAAAATTGAATGAGAATGAAAAAAATATTTTTTCGTTGTCTGAAAAAGAGATTGAACATTTACAAAACTATGTCGAAATCAACACTGGGCGTGGTACAGTCTTTGCAAAAAACATTTTATGTGCTTTATATAATATTTGCTTAGAAGAAGAAGTGGTAGAAAATTCTGATTATTCCGTTACTCAAAATCAAACAGAAGAAGAAGCCGGTATTGATAAATCCTATTTACAAGTTTACGATAAACTTTTATTAGACAATGTCTCCATTGTTCCCAACCCGACAACAGGAGAATTGAAAGTTGTTGCCGGAGAATTGAAAATTGATAAAATTGAAGTTTTTGATATTGTAGGCAAAGTGGTATTATCCCATCTGCCTATTAACCAAAAAATTGATATTTCAAACTTAAACAACGGTATCTATTTTATAAGAATATCTACAAAACAAGGCGAGATTGTTAAAAAAGTAGTAAAACAGTAATTCTGCTACGATAAATTAGTGTGCAACCTTTGCAGTTGCACACTAATTTTTGTGGTTTCATCTATGAATATTTATTTGCTTTGAGTATGAAAAAAAACATATTTACATTATTTGCATTGCTATACATTTGTTTGTTGCAATTCTGTTTTGCACAATTTAAACCTATGGGATTTGACCAACCCTTTGTTCATCCACCCAGTACCTTTATGCCTGGCGTATATTATCCACGGTTGGTATTAGAGGATGATACGCTTTTTGTTTGTTCCGGTACCGGTATTTACAGAAAAACTTTAAACGATGACAGTGAGTGGAAATTATACGCTTTTGAAAATATACCAATTGCTGACTTTATAAAAAATGGTAATACCGTTTTGGCAGTGGCATACGGAACAAAAGACGGCAAGGACAGTGTCCTTCTTCTGTCCAACGATGGTGGCAAGACATTTGTAAACTATTCCCATCCTCATTTTTTTGAATTATTAGAGGGTAAGACTCGCTTAACAAGGATATCTCAAAATTCGGAAAACAAAAATACTATTTATGTAGGAACTGTGTTTGGTATCTCTAAGTCTGATGATTTTGGGTTAACTTGGAAAAGATTAGTTCCTGAAGGATATACTGAATGGTGGCAAATTTCCAACCACCCTTTTGATTCGCAACTCCTTTTTGCCGTAGGAGAAAGTGGATTCATTACTTCAATAATAGGCTATTCTACAAACAATGGAAATACGTGGGAATGGCAATTTGAATATTTCTTTGCAGATGAATGCATATATAGCCTTGCGTTTCATCCTACAAATCCTGATATTATTCTATGTAGCCTGAGAGCCGGAGTGGGGAGTTCGACAGACAGAGGAAAAACATGGAGTTTTAAAAATATTGAGTACCCTACATTCGCTTTTTCAAAGATTCTGTTTGATAAAAAAAATCCCGCAGTAGCATATACTACCGGAGGGAGGGGGATTGACTTGCATTTAAAACGGGTTTTCCGTTCAACTGATATGGGAGTGAATTGGGTGCTTATTCATGAAGAAGATATAGGTTGTGGAAATTTTTTTTTGGATATGGTATTATATGAAAATAAACTAATCTTCTACACAGTAGAGTGCGGACTTCTTGAATTAGAATTAGAGCCGGTTTTAAATGATTGTGCAGCAGTAAATAATCTTACTTCGGAAAAATGTTCTGCTGATTGTATTTTACTTAATTGGAGTGAACCCGAAAGTAATTTTCAAATTAAAGGATACAGTGTTTTCCGAAACAAACAGTTATTAAACAATGAGTTAATAACCGAAACAATTTTTATTGACGACAATTTGTCCGATGGAAATTACGAATATTATGTGGTTACACATTATACAAACCATTGTATATCTTACCCATCAAATAATATAACAGCAATTCTTGAAGTTGACGAAATAGAAGTTATAGAAAAAATTGTGATTTATCCCAACCCAGCCACCGGAGAATTGCGAATTAACAGTGGTGAGTTGAGAATTGAAAATGTGGAGTTTTTTGATATTTACGGCAGAAAACTACAAATGTCCCCTATGTCCTTATCGTCCCCCGAAACTGTGCTCAACATTTCGCACTTGCCGGCAGGGGTTTACTTTTTGAGAGTGAACACCAACATTGGACAAGTGATTAAAAAGGTGTTGAAAGAGTAGTGGCGGTCGCTAATCTGCGTTTGTTTTATCATGCTCACAAGTTCGCATCATAAAACAAACCGCGCCCAAGCAAATGGCGGCAAATTTTCCCACCGCACACGCATATTGTACAAGAAAATATACAATATGCCCTGCGCCAAAATTTGCCGCCATTTACTTGTCTTGCCCCCGCACTCGCTCCGGCAAGAACTTGGGGCTTGTTCGGATTTATCTTGCTTTTATTGACAAATCATCGGTATTTGACAGGCTAATAAGGTTATCTTGTTTCATAGGAAAGTGCAGTGGGAAGGCAGCCACTGACACACAACGGGCGGTTTTGCAAGATGGCGGGTGTACCTCGCGTTGACAATTTTTTGCTATTTTCGCGGTTAGTAGCTCGCGTTGTCAGCGTAAGTAGCCCGCCACCTCGCAAAGCCGCTGCCACGTTAGCTGCAAGTGTGGAAAGGACAGTGCGTAAAGCAAAGTTTGACAAAAACTTACGAAAAAAGGCAAGACCTACAAAGCCGTTAAAGTAGGATAAACGAAAGTAAATATGTCTTTCAAAAAAATATTTTCTACAATCAAAAGTTACAACAATGATAAGGATGATTTGCCAGAATTAAATGATGAATACATCGCATTTATTTCTTATAGCGGAAAAGAAAAAGACAAAAAAATTGCGAATGACCTTCATAAATATTTAGAAAAATATTTTAACCCAAAAATTAAGAAAAAGAATAAGCAAGATCTAATTTTTATAGATAGGCGTGGATTAAATATCGGTGAACTTTTAAGCGTTGAGCTAAAAAAAGCTTTACAAAAATCCGCATATCTCATAGTTGTATGTTCTCCCAATGCTGTAGCCTCTAAATGGGTGGATATAGAAATAAAATATTTTCTAGAAACTTTAGGAAGGACGAGGCAAAATATTATACCTATCATCATTAGTGGCAAAGTTGACTCAGACACTAATATCCCTAATTCTTTAAAACCCTACATACAAATATGGAAAAATGAAATAGGCAAAAATGATTTATTATACCCAAATTACGAAGAAGATGGAATTGAATCTTTTGATAAAATTTTAGCAAAATTAGAAAATTTGCCATATATAGAATTTGTTGAAAAGATAAAAAAGGAAAAAAAGGAAAGAGTATTAAAAAGAACAAAATTTTTGGCAGGAATTATTATAATTTTGGGCATTCTATTTGGCATATTTCTAATTATAATTTTTTTTGCAAATAGTTTTTTTGATAAAATGATTTCTTTTTTAAAACATATCAAAGAGTTAGAAAGAATTCCCTTTATATTAACAATAGTAGCAATAGTAGCTATTTTTTATTTTGTTAAAAAATTTGTTGAAACTATATTAGATTTATTTGATGATTAAAAATTTTAGTATGAATGAAATTAACATAATTGACTTTAAAATGAATTTGGAACAAGGAACTTTTTCTTTGATTCTAAACTTTTACTTATTAATTTCGGTTACTCTAATAATTTTTATAATATATTATTTAATAAAAATTATTAATAAAAGAAAACTCAAATACACCAAAATAGAATTAGTAAAACTCAAACTTTCTTTTAATGGGCAAGAGGCTGAATATAAAGTAAAAAAAGATTTAGAAAAGATTGAAATTGCACATCGAATTTATGTTGAACTAATAACTCGGAAAGCAGCATTAAGATTAGATGAAGCAAATGATATAATTGTTGAAGTATATAATTCGTGGTATTCTTTATTTCAAATAACAAGAGAAGAATTAAAAAATATATCAGGCGAATATTTGTCAGAAAATGATGATGCAGAAGATTTTGTCAAATTACTTACAGATGTTTTAAACAAAGGATTAAGACCACATTTAACAGAATATCAGGCAAAATTTAGAAAATGGTATGGGGAGGTATTGCTTGTAAAAGAAAATAGAAATTTAACACCACAACAAATACAAAGCAAATATGAAAAATACACAGAACTTATAGAATCAATGCGAGCAGTTAATCAATTATTAATTGATTATTCTGATAGTTTGAAACAAATAGTAAAAAATCAAAATATCTAAAAATGGTAAAAAACATTATAAAACTAATAACTCTACTTTTTGCAATAATAGTTTGCATATATTTCATAATATATCTTGACAGAAATGAGATTTTTAATAAAAAAAACAAGAAAATACAAGCAATATATGAACTGCCAGAAAATATTGTAGAAAGTTATACGGAAGCAATTTTGAAGCTTGATTTTAAAATTGCAAAGGACTTATCAACAGATAAAAATAAAAGACGTTTAGATTATATTTCTAAGCAATGGCAAATATTAAAAGAAAAAGATAGCATATTGTATCAAAGTAAAATTAAAGAAGTTAATAAATTTTCAGATATGCTTTTTAACAAAAGGAATGTTGTTATTTCGAGTGTTCCAAATATGAATACTACAATAGAAGTAAAACTTTCTGATATGTATAGAAGTTATAAATATAGAGTAAGGTTGATTGACGGAAAAGTTGATTTAGATGATTTCTCATTCCTTATTCCTTTGGAACACGAAGACCATTTAGTAATTTTTGAATAAAATGGAAACACCTTCAGCTAACGAGCGGTTTGGCACAATGGCGGATAATGCGTTGTTGCTGCAAAACGGCTTGATAAATTTTATATTAACAAGAACTGCGGGCGACAGGATAAAGACAGCCGACAATAATATGATTAATAAGTTTATCTTTTCAGTTAAGCGCTTGAACACATTTTTCGTTCTGCTCGCCTTTTTGGGCTTGAGTATATGTGGCACACAGGCACAAACCCAAGATGAAGGTGTTAATATTAACGGCATAAAATGGGCAACGCGCAATTTAGATGCTCATGGTAGATTTGTAGAAAAACCTGAAGACCACGGCGCACTTTTCCAATGGGGACGTACTGGCGATGGACACGAACAACGCACAAGCATAAATTACCCCACCAACACAAGTACAGGGAATGGGGTTGTAAGCGGCTCAGAAAATTTTGATGAATATGGACAGATTGTAAATACGCATGAGGCTTACGGTAAGTTTATAAAACAATCTGATGCCCCTCAAGATTGGCGTTCTCCTCAAAATGACGCTCTTTGGAATTCGGGTAGCGAAAGTGTTCCCGCAAAAACCGCAAACGACCCTTGTCCTGCCGGTTGGCGTTTGCCTACCAAAACAGAACTTGCTTCTCTTAGTGGTGGCGTATGGACAAATACCCCTGTTGCCGGCTTTAGCTTTGGTAGTGGCAATAATTCACTCTTCCTTCCCGCTGCCGGCTACCGTGGTAGCGTTGATGGTAATATCTACCATAATAGCACATACTGTATGTACTGGAGTAGTACTCCTATAGGTACTGAAGCTTCATACTTGTATATCAGCAGTAGTTTTGGTGTCAACATGCTCACAGGAAACCGAAGTACTAGCCGTTCAGTACGTTGCGTAAGTGACGATGCTGTTGGCATTAATGAAATAGAAAATGGAAAAATTATAATATATCCAAATCCCACGACGGGTAATTTGAGAATTGAAAGCGGCAAGTTGAAAATTGATAATATTGATATTTTTGATGTTTACGGCAGAAAATTATTGTCCACTTTGTCTCTAAGGTCTCAATACACTACCATAGACATTTCTCATTTACCAGCAGGAGTTTATATTGTAAAACTATACACAGAGTCGGGCGAAATGATAAAGAAGGTATTGAAAGAATAGTGGTTAAATTGAACAAAAAAAGTGAATGGCTGCCACTGCTGCTAACGAGCATATTGCCAAAATTGCTGCCTTACCACGCGTGATAAATATCTTGCTATTTTCGCGCCGTTGCTCGCGTTGATAAAGTGCTGAAAATAAGAAATCTCAACAATATACACCACGTTACCTGCCATGTGGGAACACCGTAATATAAGCTGAAAATAAACGTTATAAATAGCTGAATGATAAAAAGAGTGGTTTGAAAAATTGTCAAAACTTTAAAATCATACACAATGAAACAATTATTATTTGCATTAGTACTGCCTTTTCTTCTGATAGGCTGTAAAAAAATGAATTCAGATGATGAAATGCTTCTGAAATTAGCTTACGATAGAAATTATCAATACCCCGAAGGATTTTATAAAGACCCCATCTCACCAAAGCATAATATTTATTACATGAATACAGTAAGTATTTCACCTATAGATGATCGGGATTCTAGATGGATTGAACTTTCAACCAATGACAAAAACGAAGCTTTAGCTTGGTTAAATTTGTCAACCACAAATAGCTCGGATAGTTATTCATTTGTAGGGGAAAAAGAAACGGAAAAATATTTTGAATTTGAATGCAGGGAAAGTAATAACATATACACAATATTATTCCGAGTTCATAAAACAAGCTACTATCATCCTATTTTTAATAAATGGACTGCTTGGAATTTTAATGACGGTATTGAAATGGGATATTATAATGCTACAATATCGGAGCAGAAAGTCAAGGAATGTTTAGAATATTTATGGATTGCAGAAACTCTTTTTCATGGACAAAAAGTGATTAGTTCTAATGTTAAAGAGAGAAAAAATTATTTCGAGTTGCATATCAACTCTTTGGTGCTTATACATGGAGACTGGGGTATGCAAGATGCTGTAAGGGTTTATGACAATTACTTTCGATTTGACAAAAACAGCCAACTTGTGTCATTCAAACAGGTTTTTAAGAAGGAAATTCCCGGAAAAAAATGAAACAGGTAAAATTAATCGGAAATTTATATCAGAATACGGCTTCCCCGGAGAGAAAATGGTCGGAAGCATGTCAAATTTTAAAGCCTATATCATCATATTGCATTACGATAAAGACACTTCAAATCATATTATGGGAGAGAGATTAAAAAAGGCTCTGCTTGAAGGCAATATTACACCCCGTGATTATGCTCATATTATTGACCGCCATTTGGATAATGCCGGAAACCCTCAATTGTATCACAGTATTCCTTTTTTTATGCTTAAACCACTTACTGAAGAAGAGCGTGAGATTGTAAATTATAATCGTGAAAGTATTGGATTAAAGAAACTTAATGAGATAGTGGTAATAAAACGTGGCAAAAATCTTATAGTAAAGCACAAGTAAACAATTAACTCAAAAACTATTGCAAAACGCGAATAAATGTTGTAGGCAAAAATCTACACAATTATAAGACTTTCCACAGAAAACCCGGAAATTAGTTTTCTTCCATCCAAAAACGACAATTCCATTAAAAACAAAAAATCAACCTTTGCGGGTGCAAAATGTTGCATCAATTTTGCGGCGGCGGCGGCAGTGCCTCCGGTAGCTAAAATATCGTCAAAAACTAAAATGCGACGATGGGGTTTTATTGCATCTTGATGAACCTCAATTGTTTCGTTGCCGTACTCCAAATCATATTGTTCGGCGTATGTTTTATGGGGCAATTTTCCTTTTTTGCGAAGCGGCACAAACGGAATATTCAATGCCAGCGCCAAAGCAGGCGCAAAAAAATAGCCGCGCGCCTCCAATGCCGCAATCACATCGGGTTTCAGGGCACGCGCTTTCTCTAACAGCGCGTTAAAAAGCTCTTGAAAAGATTCGGCATCATTTAATACCGTAGTAATGTCATAAAATTTTATTCCCTTTTTTGGAAAATCATCTACTGTTCTAATTTTGGAAATATCAAACATAAAAACCTTTTTAAATTTTTCTGCAAAAAAATTAAAAAAAATGTAGTTTTGCGCATTCTTAATTAAAAAGATGAAACATCCTTATGAAAGTTAGCACATACATTTCCGTCATCGTTCCTTGTTATAACGAAGAACAAGTAATTTCCGAAACTTATAAACAACTCTCTGAGCAAATTAGTGTTATCGGAAAACCGTACGAAATCATCTTTATTAACGATGGTAGTAAAGATGCCACCATTGATATTCTTAAGAAAATTGCAGAAACAGATAACCGTGTTAAAATCATTAATTTTTCAAGAAATTTTGGGCATCAGTGCGCCGTGTCTGCCGGTTTGAAATATTGTACGGGAGAAATTGCCGCCATTATTGATGCCGACCTTCAGGATCCGCCTGCCGTAATTCTCGAAATGGTAAAAATTATGGAAACCGAACAGGCAAATGTAGTGTATGGCGTGCGAAAAAACAGAGCCGGTGAAAGTAAGTTTAAACTTTTGACAGCCAGATGGTTTTATCGCACTTTAAATGCAATGTCGGAAGTGAAATTTCCATTAGATACAGGCGATTTTCGTATTGTAGATCGAAAAATTATTAACCAATTTAACGAACTGAAAGAGAAAAATAAATACATACGCGGATTAATTAGTTGGATGGGCTTCAAACAAGTGCCGTGCTATTACGATCGCGACAAACGATTTGCCGGCGAAACGAAATATCCGCTGCGAAAAATGATCAAATTTGCACTGACCGGACTCTTTTATTTCTCAAAAAAACCACTACAATTGGCAACCTCTTTGGGAACTTTTTGCATCGGATTAGGATTGTTATATTTCTTATGGATGCTGATTGCCGTCATTTTTTCCATAATACATACCGTTCCCGGATGGTTATCCATTATCGGAATTATCATTTTTTTCGGCGGAATACAATTGCTCACTATCGGCGTTTTGGGAAGATATATCGGTAACATTTTTGATGAGACAAAAGAACGTCCCGAATTTATTGTTAATGAAACAATTAACTTCTAATGGATATTAAAGAATTTCAAGCCGGACAATTACTCGAAACCGAAGCAAATCATCCTTGGGAAATGGCACGATTTACTGTGGTTAATGACATTATTTCAAAACATTTACCAAAAAGAAAAATCGTAGGATTAGATTTGGGTTGTGGCGATATTTATTTTTTAGATCAATTCGCGAAAAAACACGCAGGAGCATATTACGCTGTAGATATTGCATTTACAAAAGACATTATTGAGGAGTTACATTCAAAATATCAAAACCCCAACATAACATTATACAATTCATTGGAAGAAATTAATGTTGGTTTTAAAATGGATGTTGTTTTTGTAATGGATGTAATTGAACATATTGACCATCCTGTTGATTTTATTAAAACACTTATCAGCCAAAAATATATTGACGAAAATACACTGTTTTTGTTCACAGTACCGGCTTATCAATCTCTGTTTTCTAATCATGATAAATGGATTGGTCATGTGAAACGTTATACGCCAAAGCTCTTAAAAAGAGAAGTTTCCTTAGCCGGCTTGCAAACAATTCATTCCGGAAGCTTTTTTGCTACTTTACTTTTTCCAAGATTGTTAACAAAAATAACGGAAAAGATAAAAAAGGCAGATTACGAAAAATCAACAGGAGCCGGTGGATGGCGTCATGGAAAAACGATCACAAACTGTTTTAAAACAATACTCAAAACGGATTATTACATTTTTGGGAAATTTTTCAAAAAGATTGGAATTAAAATACCGGGATTATCCACTTATGTTGTATGTAAACTGAATGTGAATAACGAATAATAGAATAGCAATGAAACATTTTTTTAACGAAAACAAAAAGAACCCGTGGTTTTGGGCATTTTTTATTGTAATTGTGGTAACACTATTTGCCATGCCCATAATGAGTAAAGATGCCGGCAACTCCGGCGATGAGGATGGGTTTCAAATTCCGCATGCGAGAAATGTGGTTAACTATTTTAAAACAAGCGGAGAAGACACAACGTGTATGTCTTTCGAAAACCTAAAGTATTACGGTTCTTCTCCCGACGTGCTCATGCAATATTGGAACGATTTTTTTGATGTAGAAAATATTAGTCAATCTCGGCACATTTTTAATGCGCTATATGGTTGGATTGCTTTGCTTTTTGCAGGTTTAATTGCGTGGTTAATAGGAGGATGGAGAGCCAGCGCCATCACCGTATTATTACTTTTCTTTTCACCTCGTTTTCTTGGGCACTCTTTCAATAATCCAAAGGATATTCCGTTTGCGGCAGGCGTCATGGCAGCCACTTACTTTATGATTCTGTTTTTCAGACAATTTCCGAAAGTCAAAATTTCAACATTAATCTTTTTAATTCTATTCATAGCATTTTCCATAAGTGTACGTGTTGGCGGCGTTTTATTGTATGCTTATTTCGGATTGTTTGGGCTTGTTTATTTGATTGTTGATTATATGAAACATCGTAAGGACAAGGCGCGCCTTGCCCCTACATTCAAATCAAAATTTTTAAGAATGTTTCTCTACGGTTTAGGCGTGGTTATCGTATCCTATTTTCTAGGTATACTGCTTTGGCCCTACGCAAGGTTGGCGCCCATAAAACACACGTTAGAAGCATTTTCCGAAATGTCTGCTTTTGCCATCGGTATCCGCCAACTCTTTGAAGGTTCGCTGCAATGGTCGGATATGCTCCCTTGGTATTATACTCCAAAATTTATATTCATGACGATTCCTATAGCAGTAATTATCGGATTGTTATGCTTTTTTGTTTTATTATGGAAAGATAAAAAGAACTATTTTAACTATTTTATTATTGCTTTTGCCTTTCTATTTCCTATTTTTTGGATTGCATACAGCGGCGCAAACGTTTACGGTGGCTGGCGACACTCACTGTTTGCCTATCCGCCTATGGTAGTGGCTGCGGGATTGGGATTCAATCTGTTTATTGAATGGATTTCAAAAAAAACAACAAAAAGTGCCATTATTAACATTGCAGTAGTTGTTGTTATACTATTGCTCTTGTGGCACCCCATTCGTCACACTGTTAAAAATCACCCTTACCAATATATTTATTTTAATGAGTTAGCCGGTGGAATAAATAAAGCGTATGGCAATCATGAAATGGACTATTATTATCACTCCACGCGCGAAGCCTCAGAATGGGTCATTGCCAACGCCATAAAATCGGGATTAGAAACCGGTAATAAAATAAAAGTCGCCACGTGGCACCCTGCTTCCGTGCAATATTTTTTTAGAAACGATACCGCTGATTTTCATGTAAGTTTTTCAAGATGGTATGAAAGAGGAAACAGCGACTGGGATTATGCCATTTTTACCATTACAGGCATCATGTCGGAAGAAATAAAAAATGCGAATTTTCCTCCAAAAAATGCAATTTATCAAATAAAAGTGGATGGCAAACCTATTGGTTTAGTTTTAAAAAGAGAAACGAAAGACGACTTCGCCGGATTTCAATTAAAAAACAAAAAAGAATTTGAATCTGCTATTTATCATTTAAAAAAAGTAGCAGAAACGGATCCTACCAACGTTTCGGCATTTATTAATTTAATTGAGTCGTATTTTAATACCGGCAAAGTAGACTCTGCAAAAATTTATATTGATCAACTGTTGGAATATGTGCCCAAATATGAGCCGGTAAATTATATGTTGGCGCATTACTACAACGCTACTCGAGAGTTTGATAAAGCGCTGAAAGTATTAAAAACAACTCGTGAAAACAATGTGAATTTTAAAGCGGCGTATCATTTTGCATTTCAATTATATGCACAACAAAATGATCTTAAAAATGCTGAAAAAATGATGCTGGATCTTTTGAAAATCAACCAGTTAGATGAACAAGGTTTTAATCAATTAATTACGATATATAAAGCGCAAGGATTAGACGAGCGCGCAGCATACAAAAAAGCCTATAGAAAACACATAGAAGTTTTTGAAAAATTGGGGAAAAAGAAAGAAGCGCAAATCTATCGAGATGCGCTGAAGAAATTATAACGTAGGGACGTTGCGCGCAACGTCCCTACTTGTATTACCTTACTAAATTCAATGTATCGGTGGCAATTACCAATTCCTCATCGGTGGTAACCACCATAGCCGCAGTTTTGCAACCGGGTTTGGTCAACAACTGATCTGTTCCGCGAATATTATTTGTTGATGGGTCAAACTCAATGCCAAAGAATTGCATGTTATCAAGAATTCCTTCTCTTACGCCTCTGTCGTTTTCGCCTACTCCGCCGGTCAACACAACCAAATCCACGCCATTCATCGCAGCGGCATAAGCGCCAATATATTTTTTCACGCGGTAGCAGTAGGTTTTGAGTGCAACTATGCTGCGCTCATCGCCTCTTGCAACGCCATCTTCCACCTCGCGCATATCGGAGCTGCCTTCAACAATTCCTTTTATACCAGAATCTTTATTAATAAGCGTGTTCATGGCTTTAAAATCCATGTTCTCTTTTTCAGCGATATAAAGCAAAGCACCCAAATCCAAATCACCGCAACGGGTACCCATAATTAAACCCTCTACCGGCGTAAATCCCATAGAAGTGGCTACGGATTTTCCATTTTTAATGGCGCAAACCGAAGCTCCGTTTCCTAAGTGACAAGTGATAATTTTCAGATCTTCATAATTTTTACCTAATAGCGCTGCTGCTTTTTGTGCTACATATTTATGACTGGTACCATGGAATCCGTATCTACGAATTTTATTTTTTTCGTAATATTTATAGGGAATCGCGTATAGAAATGCTTCTATAGGCATAGTTTGATGGAAAGATGTATCAAAAACGCCCACTTGTTTTACTTTAGGCAACATTTTCATCATCACTTCAATACCGAGCAAATTGGCGGGATTGTGCAACGGCGCCAATTCACAAAGTTTTCCAATTTCTGCTAATTCTTTTTCTTCCAGCACCATGCTGTGTTTGAAGTATTCTCCTCCGTGCGCCACGCGGTGCCCTACTGCCTTAATTTCATCTAAACAAGCAATTACTCCATGATTTTCATCCAATAATGCTTCTAAAATTAATTTAATGCCCTTTTCGTGGTCTTCAATTGTTGTATGCAAACGATATTTTTCGCCAGTAGCAGGTTTGTGGGTAAAATCACCCTCCTCCATGCCAATACGCTCTACTATGCCTTTTGTCAATACGTCAGCGTTGTCTTCCATGTCAATTAACTGATATTTTATGGAAGAACTTCCGCAGTTTAAAACTAAAATTTTCATATTAATTAATAACTTACTAATGATTTGTGTTTGTATTTTTAAGTTCACAAAAATACACGAATTTTAAAATGTCTTGCAAAGAATTGCATTTTTTCGGATTAACACATTTTTTAGGATACGCCAAAAAAAATAAAAACAATAAAAAAACGTTAAAAAGCAAGCCGCAAATTGTTAAGTATTACAGTTTCATTTTATGCCTTTTCATCGTTTAAATCTCTTACTCACTTTCGATTACGAGCTTCCGCTTGGAGGTGTGAAAAATAGCTACGATGATGCATTATTTGCACCTACCGAACAACTGCTTGATTTGGCGCAACAATTACAAATTCCGCTTGTCTTTTTCGTAGATATTTTGAGCTATGTTAAATTTGCAGAATGGCAAGAAGCATCTTTTTGTAAACCGTTTAAAAATCAGGTGCATAAAATGCTTCAACAAGGGCATGAGGTACAATTGCATATTCATCCGCATTGGTTGGATACTACATTTGAAAACAGAACTTTTATTCCTTCTTTCAAATATTCGTTAGGTGATTTTGAAGATGTTGAAATTGAGCCGATTATTGCACAAAGCATACAACAATTACATGCACTTTGTCAAGAACTAAAGCCTGGTTATCAATGCAATGCGTTTCGAGCAGGAGGCTGTAGCTTACATCGCAAAGCCCATATCATTCTGCCGGCTTTGTACAAAAACGGCATCCGCTACGACAGTTCCGTTTGTAAAGGCTATTTTTCCGCTTCTTCTATTTTTAAGGTGGATTTTAGAAAAACGCCTAAGAAAGCCAATTGGTTTCTATCTGAAGACGGCGATTTTTCTAAAGAAGGAGAAACCGGAATATTAGAAATTCCTGTTGCAGGAAAGCCTAAGTCGCTTTTTGAAATGCCCACTACATTCAAGTTAAAAAAGTATGCCGAACGTGCGGCAAATCGTGGCGACATGCTGTATGTTAATTTTTCTAAAAATATTATAAATAGGCTGAATAATTTACTTTCGGCGCGTATGCTTACAGTAGATAATTATACGTATAATTTGGATTATTTAATGCAAATTTTGGATTATAATTTGAAGACATTTGCCGCAGAAAAAGAGATTTCGTTGGCGCTGATTGCGCATCCTAAATCTATGGGCGATTATGCGTTTGCTTTGTTAAAAGATTTTGTAATAACCATGCGGGAAAAATATGACGATACCATTTGTTTCAATAATTTTAACGGAATACAACAATGATGACGCAAATTCTTTATAAAATTCTGCCTGAAAAGCAGTTCCGGAAATTAGCGAAACTGTTTCATCAAATCAAAAAGAAAATTTATACTCCATTTTCAGAAAAAGATTTTAAAAGATTGTTGCAGGATGAGTTTCATATAAAAAAGGGTGACACGGTGGCAGTACACAGCTCCATGGATAAACTCAACATCGCTTTTTCTCCATACCGGTTGCTGGAAATTTTGTTGGAAACGGTAGGAGAAGAGGGAAATTTGCTGTTCCCCTGCTGGCAATTTTCCGGACGCACGGAAGATTATGTAACTCAACCTGATGTTGTGTTTGATGTAACTCACGATCCAAGCAAATTGGGATTGCTGAGCGAGTTGGCAAGGCGGCACCCCGAGGCGGTGCGCAGCGCCCATCCCACGGCTTCGGTGTGCGTAATCGGGAAAAATGCGCAAGAACTTACCGAGACTCATCACTTAGATCCTTATCCGTGCGGAACGGAATCGCCTTTCTATAAAATGCTTGCGCATCACGGAAAAATTATCGGATTGGGCGAAAAAATTGTCAGTTTAACTTTTTTACATTGTATTGAAGATGTGCTTCGCGATATTTTTCCGATAGAAACCAAGCATAAAATGCCTGTGCAAATACCGGTAATTTTGCCAAACGGTAACCGTATTACCTGCGAAGTTTTTTATCAAAAAAATCTGTTTAATAGCATTTCTATTGATTTGATAAACAAAAGTATATCTAAAAAAGCGTGCCATTCGTTTTCTTGCAGGGGCTCTAACTTTTTCGTATGTGATGCTTCGTTGTTTTTCAATGAAATGAAAGCGCTCACCGAGCAAGGTAAAACTATTTACGGTAATTACGCCTCACATTCCCCCACGCATCTACCTCAAAACTTTCATCCAAATCGAAAAGATTAAAAATCAAATTTTTCCTGCAAATATCTTGTGTATCACCCATATAAGTAACACGCCCGTTTTTTAACAACAAACTTTTCGGAATCGCTTGCATGGCTAATGCAACATCGTGAATAACCATTAAAATAGTGGTTTGTTTCGCATGATTAAGCTCCGATAAAATTTCCAATATTTCAAACTGGTGCGGAATATCCAAGTTTGCCAACGGTTCGTCTAACAACATTAACGGCGCCTGCTGTGCAATGGCGCGCGCAATCAGCGTGCGTTGAAACTCTCCGCCACTTAATTGAGAGGTCATGCGATCTTTTAAAGAAAGCAGATTTGTTTTTTTTAAAGCATCAACTACAATCTCTTCATCATCAGGATTGTAAGTATTCCATCGCGTTTGGTAAGGATGTCGCCCAAACATCACCATATCAAAGACTGAAAAATGATATACCGGCTCACTGCGCTGCGGCACTACGGAAATTTGCTTTGCTAATGCTCTAACATCGTAATTTTCAATTTTTTTACCTAAAATATAAACCTCTCCTTCCTGCTTTTTCAACGCACCGGATAAAATATGTAACAAAGTGGTTTTTCCTGAGCCGTTGGGTCCGATTATGGCGCAATAATCTCCTTTTTTTAGCTCAAAAGACACATCTTTTAAAACATTATCTTTTTGATAGCAATAGGAAATGTTTGAAATGGAGAACATTATTTAGTGCTTAGTTATTTTGTAAGGCGAAAATAAAATTTTTTCAGCACAGAGACGCGGAGACTCACCGAGGCGCAAGTTTTGAAACGGTTATGGCTTTCAGCCAATATTATTGAAACTTGCAAATTCGCGGGACAAAACCTTATTTTCATCTTATGCAACAACAAAACGACCTTAGTAGCAAAAGATTACGCGCATATACCCATAACCTTATTGAATTTTTCAATCTATCTCTACAAAAACTAAATGAAAATTTCGAAATCTGGATTAAAAACAATATTTTTGCGTGTATTTAGGTGTTAGGCGTCATGCAGGGACAGGACATCGGATACAACGAAATTATATATTGAAAAAAATGAGAAATTTGAAAAACATCTTCTTGACATTGTTTGCGGCATCACTCTTTTATACCGCCCAAGGACAAATCAATCTTTGTGGAGATAGTATTTCGGATTTTCCAATTGATAAAAAACTATTTCATATTAGAGAAAGTTTACGAAAATCGGGAATAGACACTATCGTGATTTATAGTCATTGGATATATACTAAGGATTTAATTGGATATGGCAAAGTATGTTGGAAAAAGAAAGGACAATCTTATTTAATATTTCTCAGTATTAAATCGGAAAATCCTACTCCAATAGAGCCGTCGGTTGCAATAGCGAAGGAATACAAAACAACTGATTCACTCATTAATTTCTTTTTTGAAAATAATTTAGATACTATTGAAACGAATCAAGATAAATGGACGGAGTATGATGGTAGACATTTTATAAGTATTAGTTGGTCAGAAAACGAATATTGTTTTGTAATTCCAGACAGCATCGTTCAATCTAATCCGGAAAATAAAAGAGTTCAATGGATAAAGAATTTTAAATCAGAAAGTGCAGGCGTAACTTTTTTTAGAAAAGGTGCATATAGCGTAACTTGGCCAACAGTTTCGCCCAAAAAAGATAAATCTAAAAAATGGAAACAGTGAAGCACGACCGCCTAACGAGCATATTGCCATAATTGCGGCAGTGCCTCGCGGGATAAATATGCTAAATCAAATATTTGCTCGCGTTGAAAGTGTGCTGGGAAGCCGCAACTACGGCAATATGCCGCCACGTTATCGGCAAGCGGTGAACAGCGCAGTGAGACAAGAAAATACGAAAAAAATGACAATGAAAAATCAAAAAAAAATATACAATGAGAAAAATAGTAACCATTTTAAGCATTCTTGCATTCCTTGTAAACAGTTGTGGACAAGCGACGAATAAACAACACAAAAATATTGTAGAAACGCAACAAGACATATCCGAAAAAAGTGATTTAGAAAGCAAATTGCGCGAAAAATATTTGCATTTCTTTGAAAATTATGGATACTCATTTGAAAGTATGGAATATTATAAGAATATAGATTGTATCGGTTTAGGTGTTGTAAGTGCAAAAGGTGTTCATTTTCAATTGATTGTAGATACAATAAGTATGCAAAAAATAGAAATAAAAAATATAAAGACACAGGATTTTTTGATACCTCTGTTTTGGAAACCCGAACATATGACAGTTGTTGAAATTTCAGAAAATTGGTATGAAATACGAGCCAATACCGAAATGACAGTTTGGGTTAATAAAAGTGAGTTCAATTTTTATACTTGGGAAGACTTACTGAAAGGCAACACCACTTGTATTCTCGCTGACATTGTTTATATGGAAAAAGATATTCATTCAGACTTCATTGAACAGCGTGAAGATAATACTGAGTATGCGTTAATCGTGGAAAAGGTAGAAGGCAATTGGGTTTATGTGAAAGCGGAAACAGCAGATGAGATTATAATAGACCGTTATTGGGTGCGTTGGAAAGACGAAAATAACAAATTGCTTATAATACCAATTTTCTTACCATAAAAAGAAATGAAAAAAGATGAAAAAGGAAGAGTGATAAAAACGCCACCCCGTTATCGGCAAGCGGCGGACAGCGCAACGGGACAATGACAGCGAAACTTGAAAAGTAGAAGAAAAAACAATATCTTTGCAGAAAAAATTTGATAGTGAGAAAAATAGTAATCATCTTAAGCATTTTTGCGTTAATCGCAAGTAGTTGTAGATATGCAACTAAAAAGCAGACAGGAAACGAAAATAATTCAGTTTGTCAGCAAGACACGCTCATTAAATTGTCCGAAACGCACGGAATTTTGTATTTGCGATACGACAAGGAAATGGAATTATGGTACGAGCCACATATCGTGTATTTTAGCAAAAATGACACATTGAAAATTCAGGATTTTTTTATTGAAAATGGCAGTGACCTATATGTTAATGTTTCCCCCAATAAAAAATATGCGGTTATTGACAACATTGCCAAAGGCTATGTGGAAGGTGTAGAAGAAAAAATATTACACGAAATTTATTTTTGCGTCATAATAGACATAGAAAATGCCAAAGTGATTGAAACAATGCAGTCTGATTGTTCGGGTGAGTGGGACAAAGACAATAATTGGGTAAGTGGCGATAAAATTATATTTTCTTCTACGGGAACAATCCAAAATGAAACTCAATATTTGCATTCAGCAGAGAATTTTCTAAAACAACTTATGAATGGCAAGAAATTGCAATTGTTTTTTAGTGATAATTGGACATTCATTTATCACAAAGACAATAGATGTGATGGCTCAACTGACGGAGAAAAAGCGAATTTATCGCCTTTTGAAATAGACAAGATTCTCAAACTAAAAGTAAAGAATGATGGAGATGGTTGGGCGTGCGAGAAAAAAGAACCAACAGAATTTTATTTGAATTTCAAATTGAAAGAGCAAGTTGAAAATTGGAGTAGATTTGAAATACCAAACTACGAAAATCAAGGTAAAAATGGCATTGTACACATTGTTGGCGATGGAGAGTCTGACTACTTAGTTCTACATTATGACAACAATAACTTAATCGTAAAAATGGAATATAGAAGTGAAGACCCTGGTTAAAAAATGGGCTGCCGATAACGAACGATTTCACGCAAGCGGGGGTGTATGCCCGCTGAAAGTTTTGTGGGAATTTGGAAGATAAATCCGTACCCCTTTGTGCGCTCCGCATCTTCGCACTAAAAAACCTCAACACAAATTTTTCCTATATCTTTGCCAATCAATTATAATAACAAACTATGGGAAATATCGTAGCCTTAGTAGGAACTCCAAATGTTGGAAAATCAACACTTTTCAACCGTTTAACACAAACACGTGAAGCCATTGTAGATTCAATTGCCGGCGTTACACGCGACAGAAATTACGGAAAATCAGACTGGAACGGCTATGAATTTTCGGTAATTGATACCGGCGGCTATGTGGTAGGTTCAGATGATATTTTTGAATCTGAAATCCGAAAACAAGTGGCGCTGGCATTAGATGAAGCGGATGTAATCATTTTTATGGTGGATGGTCGCGAAGGCTTAACACCTTTAGATGAAGACGTTGCGAAAATGTTGCGAAAATCGAAAAAGCCGTTTTATTTAGTTGTAAATAAAATAGATAGTCCTACAAATTTTTTAGACCATACCGAATTTTATGCACTGGGATTTGAATATATTTTCCCCATTTCAGCAATTTCAGGTAGCGGCACCGGCGATCTTTTAGATGAAATCGTTAAGCATTTTTCTAAAGAAGAAGATGCTTACGACGAAGAGCTTCCGAGAATTACGATCGTGGGCAAGCCTAACGTGGGTAAATCTTCCATTATCAACACTTTTCTCGGAAAAGAGCAAAGTATCGTTACCCCGCTCGCCGGCACCACCCGCGATTCGATTTACACCCGTTTCAATAGTTTTGGCTTCGATTTTTATTTGGTAGACACCGCCGGATTACGCAAAAAGAAAAAAGTGGAGGAAAATTTAGAGTTCTACTCCGTTATGCGCGCCGTTCGCGCCATAGAAAACAGTGATGTGTGTATTTTAATGTGCGATGCCTCAGAAGGTTTCGATGCACAAGATATTACCATTTTCAGTTTGGCTGCACGAAATCGCAAAGGCGTAGTGGTTGTAATGAATAAATGGGATTTGGTAGAAAAAGACCACAAAACCCACAAAGAATATGAAGAGTTAATTAAAAAACGACTTGCCCCATTTAGCGATGTACCGGTTATTTTTACTTCCGTAATTAATAAACAACGTATTTTCAAAGTGTTGGAAACTGCGGTAGCCGTTTATGGAAACAGGCAGCGCAGAATCTCTACTTCGGAATTAAACGACACGTTGCTGCCCATTATCAAAAACCAACCCCCTCCGGTGGTTAAAGACAAAATGGTGAAAATTAAATTTATAACGCAACTTCCCACGCCTTTTCCGGCATTTGCTTTTTTTTGCAACCTTCCTCAATATGTGCGTGAAGACTACAAACGGTTTTTAGAAAACAGAATACGGGAGAGGTGGGATTTTTCGGGTGTTCCGGTAGAGATTTATTTTCGAAAAAAGTAAGGTTTTAGCATGCAGACAACTCGCTAAAAATAATACTATTGCAGCCCATCAAATTATTTTACTATGACATTGAAGTCCAAAATATTAGTTATCTATACCGGCGGTACTATCGGTATGATTATGAATCCGGAAACCCATGCGCTGGAGCCTTTCCCTTTTAAAAATATTTATACTCATCTACCGATGTTACATTTGGTGGATGCAGAAGTTTCTTTCAAAGAAATGCTGCCTCTTATCGATTCGTCGGACACCACCCCTCAATTTTGGGTTCGATTGGCTACATTAATCTATGATAATTATAATGATTATGATGGATTCGTGGTACTTCATGGCACGGATACGATGGCTTATACGGCATCGGCGTTGTGTTTTTTATTAGAAAACCTATCCAAACCGGTAATTTTAACGGGATCGCAGTTGCCGTTAGGCGTAATACGCACCGATGGTCGTGAAAATATCCTAAATTCCATTGAGATAGCCGCTGCTAAAAAGGAGGGAAAACCCAGAGTTCCCGAAGTGTGCATTTATTTCGAAAATTCGCTTTTCAGAGGAAACCGCGTCTATAAAGATAATGCTGAGCATTTTAACGCTTTCCACTCTGCTAATTATCCAAAATTGGCAAAAGTGGGCGTACATATCAGGTATAACGATACGTTTATTCGTCAAACCTCCGAGCAATCATTGATATTGCATACCAAATTGGATGAAAATATTGCTATTTTAAAGCTCTATCCGGGTATTAGTAAACAGGCGATGCGTTCGGTTTTTAATACCGAAGGATTGCGTGCCGTAATTTTAGAAACTTTTGGATCGGGAAATGCTCCATCTAATCCCGAATTTATCTCAATATTGGAAGAGGCTGTACAAAAAGGAATTGTCATTGTGAACGTTACACAGTGTAAAGGCGGCGGAACCGTGGAAATTGGGCGTTACGGCGCAAGTGTATTGCTTAAAAAAATTGGTATCGTAAGCGGGCATGACATTACTACTGAAGCTGCCGTAGCCAAACTCATGTATTTTCTCGGCGAAGGACTTTCCAACGAAGAAGTGAAACATTATATGGGAGTTTCGTTAAGGGGAGAAATTACGGTGTAATATTTGCAGCAAAATTAAAACGAAGAATATTATGTTAATAAAACAAAAAAGCCGAGCTATAAACTCGGCTTTACTTTTTTATGTTCAATGATTAATACTTTCCGCCTGCGTATTCTCCTCGCTCTCTTTTAGTTGTAGCATAATTAATTTTTAATGCATTGTTCGCACGGAGTTCACCTTTAATTAAATTAATGTAGCGCATTTGAATATCTCTATCGGCTTTAATAGAAAACGTAAGTCTGTTTTTGTCTTCTTCGTTACGAGATTCTTTTTCAACGGCAATAAAGTCGCGCACATCACCTACTAAATTTTCTTGTTTAACGGTTTGGTCATTTAATTGTACGGAAACTCTTCCGGGAGGGAGTGTGTTCTCGTTCGGGCTTTTAGGAATACCAATATAAATAGTAGCCACCAATGATTTTTTCTCTAATTTTTGAATTTCCGTAGCGCTCGGCATGGTAAGTTTAACCCTAACATCGGTTTCTCGCATATTGGAAATTACCATAAAGAAAAACAAGAACATAAAAACAATGTCAGCCATGGAGCCGGTGCCCATTGCTGCTAATTCTCGTTTCTTATCTTTTTTAAAACGTGCCATAATTTTCTCCTTTCTTGTTTATTCTGCTTTACCAAAGTTTTGTGGTGGCGCTTCGGAAATATTCATCGGAACGGCTCTTTGAACTGCTTTTTGCAAAGTGGTATCCAATTTGTCGTACACTTTTCCGAAAAATTGCAACGAAACTTTATCACGGAGTTCGTTTACAGCGCGTTGCAGTTCGTTTTGCACCTGAACATACATATTATACGACGTACTTTGGTCGTTTGTGAGTGAGAGTACGCCTTTCGAAACAGGAAATTCGCCCATATTTTCAATAAGTCTTAATTCCTTTTCGGGAAGATGCGGATTATTCAAAGGGTTTTCCAAAAACTCTTTTGCGCGACTGGTAAGTTGACTTAGCGGAACATGTTCGCCATTAGCAAGAATTTCATCATTAAAATTCACCATAACATTAAATACATTTCTTCTATTAATGTCAACTTGTGTTTTTTCCTCGCTGGGAGGCGGCAAACGTCTTGGAATCCCCTGTTCTGTATTAATCGCCGAGGTCATCATAAAAAATGTCAATAGCAGGAACGATATGTCTGCCATTTGAGCGGTATTAATTGCGGGGAGTTTCTTTGCCATATTATTTCTTTTTAATTGCGTTAAAGATCATGGTACCCACAATGATTGCGATAGTACCGAAGAGCATGCTGTATCCAACAAACAACCCTGCGCCTACCCATCTTACAGTACCGGCATCGGCTCCTTCTTTAATCATAACAGGCGAAAGTTCCGAAGAAGCAGTGGCATAACCGATAATTACCAATAATATTAACGCACCAATGCCTATCAACAGGCCTACATTGCTCTTCATGTTTGCAAATGTATTCCACAATAAGAATACCAACATAACTGCACACGTGGCAAAGAATAATATATAAGACAAAATCAGAGTTGTATTAAAACTTCTAGCTTCTGATTTAAAAGTTCTAATATTCTTTTGAAGTTCTTTTAAGTCATATTCTTTTTTAGTTGTAGAAATCACAGCATTAATATCGGTAACTTGTTTTAGTAAAGTCGTTTCTGCTTTTACAGCGTTTATTCCTCGCAAATAATTTTGGCTAACTATTTGATAGTCCGCATTTAGGTTATCGAAATAACGTTGAAAATCCGCAAAAGAGTTTACGTTATTAAAACCATTAATAAAATATTGCGGATCATCGGCTAAAGCGAACATTGATCTTGAATATTCAGGAAATTTAGCTTTAAAGTTATCGAATGTTTCTTGATTAATGATGTTACCTAAATGGAAAATAAAGGTATAGAAAATATCACGTTGTAATTTTTCTTTTTTCAATTCGGCGTTACGCGCGTTAAGAACTTCTTGGTATTTAGCAATGAAGTCGGGGAGGGTTTCAATGGTTGCGTTCTCCAAATCAATGAGCATTTGGGGGTTGCTTGTTCTTATTTCAACAATGTTCTTGAATTTGTCTTTTGTCTCTTGATTAAAGCCAAATCCGAACAACACCGCTAAAATTACTGCTAACCCGGCGATCGCAAATATGGTAATGTTAATAATTTTTCTCATATTATGAATCTTAAATTACGTGAGAAAGCAATTATTTATTTCTAATCATCATATCCATGAATGAAATCGTAGCGTCTTCCATATCCACAACGATGGCATCAATTTTAGATATAATATAGTTGTAGAAAACTTGAAGAATAACTGCCGTGATCAAAGCAAATACGGTGGTAATAAGTGCAAGTTTCATACCTCCTGCCACAATGGTTGGAGAAATGTCACCGGCTCTTTCAATATCGTCGAATGCAAGTACCATACCCACAACCGTACCCAAGAATCCGATCATCGGAACGATAGCGATGAAAAGGGAGATCCAACTTAGGTTGCTTTCCAATTTTCCGATTTGCACGCTACCATATGCTACCAATGCTTTTTCAACGGAGTCGAGTCCTTCATCGGCACGTTCAAGACCTTGATAAAATACGCCTGCCAAAGGTCCTTTGGTATCTCTACAAACTTGTTTTGCTTTTTCGATACCACCTGCTTTTAAAGCTTCGTCTAATTTGCTCAATAATTTTTTAGAATTAACGGTAGCCAAGTTTAGATAGAAAATTCTTTCAATAATAAAAGCCAATCCGATAATCATACATATAAGAATGGGCGACATCCAAAGCGCAGTACCTTCAATAAATTTGTCTTTTAGAACAAAGTGTAAGCTCTGCTGAACTTGGTCGTCGCTATCTTCAATTAGCGCGGCTTGCTCTGTTTGTTCAATTTGGGCGGATTCTTCCGCAGTTTGGTCATTTTGTGCAAAAGAATTTTGCGTCATACCGAAGGTTAAAAAACCTGCAACGGCAAATAAAGCGATTAGTTTTTTCATAACAACTGTACGTTTTAAATTAATGATTTAATGATTTTTTAAGTTTATAATTTGTTTGTTTAACGTCATTTAGCTTGCGGAGAGAAAGGGATTCGAACCCTTGAAACGCTTTCGGCGTTTACACACTTTCCAGGCGTGCGCCTTCGACCACTCGGCCATCTCTCCTCTCCTCTTTTTTGAGCGGGTAAAAATAGAAAAAAAAGTTTTCGTACGGATAGAAAAAAAGAACATATCCGTTTTTTATTTTTTCCGCTCCGTTTTTATGTTTTTTGCCAATAATTCAATGAGATATATCGTGAAAATTCCTAAAATGCAGTATACAACAGCAATTACAAACTCTGTATTCATCTGCGGTAAATTCCATTCGAAGCCTGTGATAACTTCTTTTTCGCCAAACGTTTCAATAATTGATTCTTTCCAGGGCCACAATGTTCCTAACGAACCTAAAATAAAGCCGGTAAGTATAGCTATGGTAGCGTTGCGAAAATGCTTTAGTAACCACGACAAAAAATGAGAAAAAGGGATCAATCCAACTACTGCTCCGATAATAAACGGGATCAATATTTCGAGTCGCACATGATTAACGGCGTCAATCATAATAAGATAATAGTTGCCCATTAGCAGCAGCACAAAAGCGCCGCTGGTTCCGGGTAAAATCTTACAGCATATTGCAATAGCTCCACAAAGCATCAGATAGAAAAAGTTGTCGTTTTCCGTGCCCGGAGTAGCAATAGAGACGTAAGCGGCAATAATGGCGCCAATTACAAAAAATGCAACCTCTTGAATGCGCCATTTTTTTATTGTTTTTCCAAGGAAAAAAACGGAAGCAAATACCAACCCAAAGAAATAAGCCCACATATAAACCGGATAATCGCGGAAAAGGATTTCAAATAGTTTTGCTAATGAAACAATAGCTACCAAGTTTCCAAATACTACATTTAGTAAGAAGATCAAGTCCGTGTGCCGTGCAAATTCGCGAAAATTACCTTTCAGCAATATTTTGAGCGCTGCTATGTCAAATGATTTCAACGAGTTGATGAGTCTTTCAAAAATACCCGTAATCATTGCAATAGTGCCGCCCGAAACGCCCGGAATAGCGTTTACCGCACCCATTGCGAGGGATTTGATGAATACGATTAGTTGTCCGTTAAACCATGTTTTTCTCATTTTGAATTCTGAATTTTGAATTAAATTTTAAATTTTTAAATTTTTAAATCTTAATTTTACCCATTCATAAATAGAAGGAATTCCTCATTATTTTTTGTTTTTTCCATTTTATCTTTAATAAACTCCATTGCCTCAATGGTATTCATATCGGCTAAGTGGTTACGAAGAATCCATACGCGTTGCAGAGTTTCGGGCGCTTGTAGCAGGTCGTCGCGGCGGGTGCTGGAAGCTACAATGTCCACAGCAGGGTAAATGCGCTTGTTAGAAAGACGTCTGTCTAATTGCAACTCCATATTTCCGGTGCCTTTAAACTCTTCAAAAATCACCTCATCCATACGCGAGCCGGTTTCCGTTAAAGCGGTAGAAATAATGGTGAGTGAACCGCCATTTTCTATATTCCGTGCGGCGCCGAAGAAGCGTTTGGGTTTTTGTAAAGCATTGGCTTCCACCCCACCGGAGAGCACTTTGCCCGAAGCCGGCGCCATGGTGTTAAACGCGCGCGCCAAACGGGTAATAGAATCCAACAAAATGCACACATCGTGCCCGCACTCTACCATTCGTTTGGCTTTTTCTAAAATAATGTTGGCAATTTTCACGTGGCGCTCCGCCGGTTCATCAAAAGTAGAAGAAACTACTTCGGCTTTCACGCTGCGTTGCATATCGGTAACCTCCTCCGGACGTTCGTCAATTAACAAAATAATCAAATAAATTTCGGGATGGTTGGCAGAAATAGCATTGGCTATCTCTTTAAGTAATACGGTTTTACCTGTTTTTGGTTGGGCAACAATCAATCCACGCTGTCCTTTTCCGATAGGTGCAAACAGGTCAATAACGCGGGTGCAAATGTTGGAGCCGGTGTGTCCGGTGAGCCTAATTTTTTCATCGGGAAACATTGGAGTTAAATAGTCGAAAGGAACACGGTCACGGATCTCTTCAGGCAACTTTCCATTAATACGCTCTATTTTTGTAAGTGGAAAGAATTTTTCGCCGTTTTTGGGTGGACGGATCATACCTTGTACCGTATCTCCGTTTTTTAAACCAAAAAATTTAATTTGCGACATAGACACATACACGTCATCCGGCGAGGGTAAATAATTATAATCGGAAGAACGTAAAAACCCGCATTGTTCATTACTTACTTCCAACACGCCCTCAGTCATGATGCTTCCGTCAAATTCCGAATTGGCAACCAATTTCCACCACTCATCTTGCGGAGATACTGTTTCTTCTTTTTTCTTATGAACAGGTATCGGCGCTTCTGCTACTACCGTTTCCGGTGCGTCACCCAATTGATACACAATGGAAGATGTTACCTCAACGTCTTCATTTTCTTCAACAATTTCAGTGTTTGATAATGTGGCATTCTCTTCTGTTTCTTCTATCGGGTCATCTTCTAAAAAAGAATCATCATTCAGCATCAAGTCATTAATGAGCGTAATGTCAAATTCTTTTTCAACAGGTTTCTCAACAACTTTTTTAACAGGTTTTTCGATAGATTTTTCAGCAAATATTTCTTCAGGTTTCTCTTCGGGAAAAGAAAACGTTACCAAAGGCGGCTTCACCGGTTCTTGTGTTTTCTTTTTTCTTCCTCTTTTTTTCTTTGCCGTTGAAACATCGCCGTTTGTAATTTTGGTTTCGTTAGAAGTAGCTAAAGGCGTTTTCTCTACATAAGTAATACGCTTGCGTTTACGTTTTCCGTCTTCTGGATTTTCCATAAAAATAAATCAAATTGTGGAACAAGTGGAGTATGAAACTATTTTGTGAATGCCCGCGAGTAATTTCGCCATGGGCTTAAATGTGGCGCGAAAATATATTTTTTTTTTAATCCGGCAAATAAATGGGCAAATGCCCAAGGCAAAACCGTTAAAAATTTATTTTCTATAATTATTTGGGCGTTCCGGCTTTCCCCGCGCACGTTCGGCGGCGGTTGTACCGCCGTCGCGTTATCTGCCCACCCACGCCGTCGGGCTTTCCGCTATAGTCCTCGCCTTGCGTGCTCCGTAGAGACGCATAATTATGCGTCTCTACTGTTGTGCTTCGTGGCTACTACAGGCTGCGGGCTGCCTGCCTGTGCCGAACGTGCGCGGGGAAAACCGGAACGCCCAAATAATTATAAAAAATTTTGTTCAAGACAAACACATTAAAATTCATACTCTTTTACAGAGACTCTTCTTGTTAAAATAATTATATTTTTGCACTTGGAAAAACCCTTAGTATTAACCTTAAAACTTTAAATTATGAAAAAAATCATTTTACTTTTTTTATTAGCTATTTTTCATTTGTTCGCTTATGCACAAACAGGTATGAATCCGGGTCCTAATAAATATGATAGAGGACCGCAATTATGGAAAGACGATTCGTATCCTACATTAAATGAAACTAAACGTCCTATGTTATCGGCATGCCAACCTGTTCGAGGAATAGATTATTCCGAAAATACTCGTCAGCCAATACAACCGTTTGTGTTTCAGAACCTTCGTTTTGAAACATCGTATGGTTTTTATAAAAGAATTACCCTTGAGATTAATGCTTCGGGAAATACAGTTGTAAATGTACATGATGAGTATTATGCAGAAACCACTACTATTAGATCAGATATCGATAGGAATGATTTTACTAATTTATTATTCGTTTTGGCTCGTTGCGATTTTGATAGTTTCCAGGAGAAACCTGTTGTAAATGATATGAAATGTTGTAACTCTTTTTTTGAAATACAATTTAACGACCAAATAAAAAAAAGTAGTGGGTGCACTTTTTCTCCCTTCGATAATCGCGAATTAGAACATGCTCTTTGGAGTTACATTGTTTTTAAGGCAGAGCACGCCATTATTGCTCCACAAACCCAATATTAAATCACTTATGTCTTCTATTTTTACCCCTTGCCAAATCGGTCCCATCGAACTTCGCAACCGCACCATTCGTTCGGCGGCATTTGAAAACATGTGCAAAAACAACATGCCTACGGAAATGTTGTTCGATTATCACACTGCCGTTGCGCGCGGCGGCATTGGAATGACCACCATTGCCTACGCGGCGGTAAACAGAAGCGGCGTTTCGTTCAACGGGCAGCTTTATATGCGCGAAGAGATTGTGCCGGGGTTGAAAAAGTTAACCGACGCCATTCACCAAGAGGGCGCAAAAGCAGCGATTCAGTTAGGGCATTGCGGAAATATGACACACTGGTACACTTGCGGGCACATTCCCGTGGGCGCCTCAAGCGGAATAAACATCTATTCTCCCACCATAGTGCGCGCACTGAAAGAATCGGAAATCTTAGCGTTGGTCTGCGATTTTGGAAATGCCGTGAAACTTGCCAAAAAAGCCGGCTTCGACTGTGTAGAAATCCACGCCGGACACGGCTACCTGATCAGTCAGTTTTTGTCGCCTTACACAAATAAAAGAAAAGACAAATTTGGCGGCTCACTCGAAAACCGCATGCGATTTATGAGAATGGTGATGCAGGAAGTGATGAAAGCTGCCGGTAATGAAATTGCCGTGGTGGTGAAAACCAATATGTACGATGGTTTTAAAGGCGGGTTAACCTTAGAAGAATGTTTAGAGGTTGCCCAAGAATTGGAAAATCTCGGCGTGCACGCTTTGGTGCTCACCGCAGGTTTTGTGAGCAAAGCGCCGATGGAAATTCTTCGGGGCGCCATGCCGCTAAAAACGTTAACTTATTACATGGATACGTTGCGTTTTTGGTGGCTCAAACTTGGAATACGCATGATTGGCAGGTGGATGATCCCGACTGTTCCCTACGAAGAAACCTATTTTTTAGAGCCGGCAAAAATATTCCGGAAAAACCTGAAAATACCATTAATTTATGTGGGCGGCATGATCTCGAAATCGAAAATGGAAGAAGTGTTGAATGAAGGATTTGTGGCTTTCCAATTGGCGCGTCCCCTCATTTACGATACCGATTTCATTAACAAAATAAAAAACGGCGAAATAGAAAAAAGTGAATGTAAACATTCAAACTATTGCATCGGTAGAATGTATTCCATTGAAATGAAATGCCATCATTGCGTGGACAAATTACCGAAGAAATTGCAGAAAGAGATTGAAAAAAATGAACAAATGTGGGGATAAAAAATTGTAGGGGCGCAAAATTTTGCGCCCCTACATTCATCAATTTTTAACTACCTTAAAAACCCGTCTATCAATTTTTATAAAATAAATCCCATTCGCAAAACCGGATAAATCAATAGTATTACCATTAATTAAATGAGTAGTATTTAAAATTTTACCCGAAATTTCAGAAATAGTAATGGTGTGATTTTCTATATTTTGCAAATTCTCTATTCTAAAAATTCCATTACTTGGATTAGGAGAAATGGTAACATGCTGCAAAGTATTCTCTTGAACACCAACTTCCGAGCAAGAAAATTCTATTTTAAATCCTGATAAACTTACAACGCCACGAGTGCTAAAGTGAAGGGTAACATATTCTCCTTCAACTGACATTGTGCTGTTGGGGGGGCTTGTGTTGCAATATCTTCCTACTAAGGCTGAGGGTGTTACGGTAGTTCCCCTATAAATTGCTAAATAATCCACATTGCAAGGGGTGTTGTGTCCTATATTAAACTCAATAAAATTCAATGTAAAAACAGTAGTGCCGGGGGAATGAAGGGTAAGTCGCGAGTTTAAACCAAGTGAATAATTCGCATCAGGTCCGCCATCGTCATAAATAATACCACTGCAAACTTCAATATTTTGAACACCTTCGGTCATATAAAAATTGCAGGGTAAATCCGGAGAAATATGAATGTAATCTTGCTTTATTTTTGTATTCGTGCCACAACCTTCTCCGCTCGCAGTTAAAGTTACCGTATACTGCCCGTTTGCAGCATAAGTGTGGATCGGGTTTTTCTCAGTAGATGTTGGTGAACCGTCTCCAAAATCCCATAAATAGAGATTGCTGTTATAGCTTTGATTTAAAAATTGCACTGTAATCGGGGCAGGAATGCAAGTTTCAGTAATACTCGCCTTAAATTCGGCAACCGCGTGATTATCATAAGGCTGATTAAGAACACCAATAGCATAAAAGGCGTCTGCTACCGCTTTTACTTCCTCAGAGCAACCGCCAAACAAATGTTCAGCTACTTGTAATCCTAAGAAGCATGCATCTTCGTAACCGGAACTATTTAAAAGATACTGTGTTAACAACACAAAAGCAATTTGTTCCGCTTTGCCCATACCTATAGCGTTTACGTTAAAGCTATTACCAAAATCATTTGTGCCGTTTCCGCCTTCGGATAGTAAATAAAACCAATGGCTAAACGGGTTACTGTTATGATGCACTTGTTGAGTTGCAAAATCCCAAAAGTTACCCTTGTAGTTACGTGGCGCTCCTAATGCGTTCGGGTTTGCCGTATTACGAATTGTAAGTCCCATGGCATCTCCCATCAACCAATTGGCATATTCGGGAACGGCATAATGCTCGAGTGCCGTTCCGAAAATATCGGCAAAAGCTTCGTTCAATGCTCCGGACTCTTGCGAATAGATCAAACCTGCTGTAAATTGTACTAAGCCGTGCGTAATTTCGTGTCCGCAAATGTCTATAACTGTCAAAGGCGTAATTCCTTGTGCGGAATTGCCATCGCCGTAAGTCATAGCTTGCCCGTTCCAAAACGCATTCACATTATTTGGGAATCCATATTCTATCAAGTTAAAATGAACATAAGAGCGCAACGGAAAGCCTGCATTATTAATACTGTTAAATCCGTGTTTTTCAAAGAAATAGTCATAAGCAGCTACTGTTGAGAAGTGCGCGTCTGTGCCATATTCTGCGTTGCTTCCCCAATCAGTACTATTATTAAAAAAATCTGTTGCAGTATAATAATTTGCCGTATTGTTGCAATTGTAGGTACGAATGCCGCCGCCCCGCGTGGGATCATTTAATGTGTATTGGCTGCCATTATAACTCATAGCTATTTGTTGTTCACCATAATAAGCAGTTTGCGCTGTTCCGGTAATACTTTTTTCGCCCACATTGTTAAAATGAATTAACGGCAAGTCTAAAATAATCTTCCCGGTTTCGGCATCCACATAAATCATTTGGCGGTTAAACGGATTTTTTGAATAAATTTCGAATTTATAAGCCGCTTTCAGTATCGATTTTTCTAAATTTATTTGATCGGGAACAATAACTTTTTCTCCGATTGGGAAATAAGCGTCATTCTCTTCCCACATATATTGCTTCGCATTAACAAAATTTAACGCCGATTGCAATGCTTCGGCTTCCGAAATAAGAAAATTCAGGTTAACCTCAGGATGGTCTAAAATATCTCCATTTATTTCGGTAACCCTATCATTGTTAACTTGTAAATTTAACGCAGTAAATTCAATAGGAAAACCGCTAACTGTTTGGTAATAACGATGTGTTTGCGTACCATTTCCATTGTTCTGCACATTTTTTAACTGCAAGTCGGAATTACTATTTGTGATAAAACTTTTTACAATTTCGATAGCTTCCTGTTCCGATCGCGTTGCATTTTCAGAAAAACGAAGATAATTGGGAACTTTTGTGTGGTTTTTGAATTTTATTAAATCGGTATTGTTAATTTGGCTACTTGCTTCTTGACCTCTGTAGATTTGTGAAAAACAGTGGTTTACAATAAAAAACAACAAAATTAACGATAAAAATAATTTGGCTTTCATACGTTTAAGATTTTAAGTAAAGTAATGCGCGAATGTAGTGTAAAAGTTGAACATGAAAATCTGTTTTTTGAAAATATTATTGGCATGGTTTTTGTTAATTAACCCCGCAAACCGTAGGGGCGCAAAATTTTGCCCCCCTACCAACCATTAACCTATAAACCTGTAAATAATATGAAATCCGGAAAAATTAACGTAAAAACCGAAAACATTTTCCCCATTATTAAGAAATTTTTATACTCTGACCACGATATTTTCATTCGGGAACTAATCTCCAATGCTGTGGATGCTACGCAGAAACTGAATACTTTAGTAAAATCGGGAGTAGCACAAGTTGAGTTAGGCGATACTACTATTGAAGTGATCGTAAATAAAGATGATAAAACGCTTCGTGTGATTGATAAAGGAATTGGAATGACCGAAGAAGAGGTCCTCAAATATATTAACCAAATTGCTTTTTCAAGCGCCGAAGAGTTTCTTGAAAAATATAAAGGCGCCGACTCCGCCAGCATTATCGGGCATTTTGGGTTGGGCTTCTATTCGGCGTTTATGGTGGCTAAAGAGGTGGAAATCATTACCAAATCGTATATTGCAGATGCACCTGCCGTGCGTTGGACGTGCGACGGTTCGCCACGATACAAAATGGAGCAACACGATAAAACGGAGCGTGGAACCGAAATCATTTTGCATATTTCCGAGGAAGATGAACAGTTTTTAAATGAAGATAAAATTGTAGGCTTGCTGCATAAATATTGCCGCTTTTTGCCGGTGCCCATCCGTTGTGGAAACGAAAAATATTGGGATAAACCTGAGGGCGAAGAAAAATCGATAGAATTGGAGCGTCCGCGTATCATCAACAATACCAATCCGTTGTGGAAACAAGCGCCCAGTGGTTTAACTCAGGAAGATTATCTGAAATTCTACCGCGAATTGTATCCGATGAGCTTTGAGGAGCCATTGTTTCAAATTCATTTGAATGTGGATTATCCGTTCAATCTCACCGGAATACTCTATTTTCCGAAAGTGAAAAATCAATTGGAAATGCAGAAAAATAAAGTGCAACTTTATTGCAATCAGGTGTTTATAACTGATCAATTAGAAGGGATTATTCCCGAATTTATGCAATTGTTGCACGGCGTAATTGATTCGCCCGATATTCCGCTGAATGTGTCGCGTTCTTATTTGCAATCAGATACGGCAGTGAAGAAAATCTCTTCGCACATTACCAAAAAAGTAGCCGATAAATTGGAAGAAATGTTCAACAATAATCGTGAAGATTTTGAGCAAAAATGGGATGATATTAAAGTATTTATCCAATACGGCGCCGTTACCGATGAGAAATTTTACGACCGCATAAAATCATTTTATCTGTTAAAAAACATTGACGGTAAATATTTTACTTTCGATGAGTATAAAACACATATCGAAACGTTGCAAAAAGATAAAGAAGGAAACCTTATCTATTTGTATGCGGCAGATGTGGATGCACAACACGTGTACATCAACGCGGCAAAAGAGCGCGGCTATGATGTATTGTGGTTTGACGGCTTTTTAGACACACACTTTATTAATATGTTGGAGCAAAAATTGGAAAAAGTGCGTTTTACCCGTGTAGATGCCGATATTATTGATAAATTGATTGAAAAAGATGACGTGCAAGTTTCAAAATTATCGGAAGAGGAAACCAAGCAATTGAAAGAAATATTTGATAATTCTGTTGAAAAAGAGAAATTTACGGTAAAAATCGAGCCCTTAAACGAGACCGATTTACCGATAATGCTCACGAGAAACGAATTTATGCGTCGTTATCAAGATATGGAAAAATTATCGGGGCAAAAAAGTTTCTACTCCGCTTTCGATCATTACACTTTGGTAGTAAACGGTAACCACGAATTGGCAAACCAACTTTTGCATGAAATTGATACCGAAAAACAGGCTATACTAACCAAACAGTTAGTTGATTTAGCATTATTATCGCAAAATTTATTAACCGGCGAGAAATTGAGTGAGTTTGTGAAGCGGAGTGTAGGGTTGTTGCGGGAATAAAAATGCATTTGCCTTGCGCTTTTAACCGTTTTAAAAATACCCATATAAAATCAAAAATTTGATGTTTCTTTGCCGAATAAATTTATGCAGATATGAAACAATTAATCGAATGTGTTCCTAATTTTAGTGAAGGACGTAATTTAGAGATTATTAAGCAAATAACCGATGTAATTGAAAAATCGGAAGGCGTGAAACTTTTGGATGTTGATCCCGGATATTCCACCAACAGAACGGTAGTTACTTTCGTAGGCACACCCGATGAAGTGGTGGAAACCGCCTTCCAAGTCATAAAAAAAGCGCAAGAATTGATTGATATGCGCCAGCATCACGGCGATCATCCGCGTTTTGGGGCAACCGATGTGTGCCCGTTGGTTCCGGTGTCGAACATTACGATGGAAGAAACAGCTAAATATGCGCGCATGTTAGCTAAAAGAGTTGGAGAAGAATTACATATCCCCATATATTGTTACGAAAACGCAGCCTCCGAAGAGAAACGTAGAAATTTGGCAAATGTTCGCCGCGGCGAATACGAAGGATTGAAAGAAAAGTTAGCAGATCCCGAATGGAAACCCGATTTCGGTCCCGCCCAATTTAACGAATCAGTGGCAAAAAGCGGTGCCACCGCCATTAGCGCTCGCGATTTTTTAATTGCTGTGAATTTTAATTTGAACACGACCTCCACGCGCCGCGCCAATGCCATTGCATTTGACGTGCGCGAAATGGGACGCCCGAAAAGAGAAGGAAATCCTATCACAGGAAAAATTATGAAAGATGAGCACGGAAACAATATTATGATTCCGGGCACTTTAAAAGGAACGAAAGCAATTGGCTGGTACATTGATGAATACGGAGTAGCGCAAGTTTCAATGAATATTACCAACACATCGGCTACGCCGCTGCACGTAGCTTATGAAGAGGTGAAAGCAAAAGCCGAACAACGCGGTGTTCACCTAACCGGCACAGAAATTGTAGGACTTGTGCCTAAAAAAGCATTATTAGACGCCGGTTATTATTTCTTGAAAAAACAACAACGCTCGTTAGGTATTGATGAAAAAGAGGTGATGAAAATTGCCGTAAAATCTATGGGATTAGATGATTTAAAACCATTCGATCCGGCGGAAAAAGTAATTGAATATCTATTAGAAAAAGATCAATCTTCTAAAAAATTGATGGATATGACTTGCACGGGTTTTGCCAACGAAACCGCTTCCGAAAGTCCGGCTCCCGGCGGCGGCTCCATTGCCGCCTACATGGGCGCGTTGGGCGCAGCATTGGGTACCATGGTGGCGAATTTGTCTTCTCACAAACCCGGCTGGGATGAGCGCTGGGAAGAGTTTTCCGGTTACGCCATGCAAGGGCAAAAACTTAAAGATGAATTACTTTGGTTGGTGGATGAAGATACGCATTCTTTCACTTTGATTATGAATGCGATGGGATTGCCTAACGGAACAGAAGCGGAAAAAACAGCACGTAAAAAGGCAATGGAAGACGCAACGAAATACGCCATTGAAATTCCGTTCAGAACCGTACAACGCGCTTACGATGTGTTCGATCTTTGTGAAGCGATGATTGAAAAAGGCAACCCCAATTCCGTATCCGATGCCGGCGTGGGCGTACTTTGCGCTAAAGCCGCAGTAATTGGCGCTTATTTGAATGTGCGGATTAACGCTGCCGGTTTAGAGGACAAAAAATATGCCGAAGATATTGTAGGAAAGGCAAAAGGATTTGTTGAAAAAGCGATTGCAAGGGAAACAAAATTGTTGCAGCGAGTAGAAGAGGTTATCGGATAATAAGCAAGCTGTTTGCATTTATAAAATTTGAATTAGGTACATAATAACTTTTGAACCTCATCGTTTTTAATCACAATTAACCATCAACTTGTTATGAATAAACAAAAAGAAAATACCGGAGAAATTTCTCCCAATAAGCAGCCTCTATTTCGAAAAGCTAATTATATTTTAGTAGGTGTGGGCGTGTTATTTTTAATACTGGGATACATCTTGTTATCGGGCGGCGGCTCTGACGACCCTGAAATTTTTAATCCCGACATTTATAATAAACGCCGCTTGGTAGTAGCGCCTATCCTCATGTTAATCGGGTTAATCATCCCAATTGCTGCGATTATGTATCGCTCGAAAAAATAAGAATGCAAAATATTAGGAATATCGCGATTATCGCACACGTAGACCACGGTAAAACAACCCTGGTGGATAGGATATTGCATCAAGCCAATCTGTTTCGTTCCAATCAACAGACGCAAGATCTGATTTTAGATAACAATGATTTAGAACGCGAACGCGGCATTACCATTTTGGCAAAAAACGTTTCGATACGTTATAATGATGTGAAAATTAACGTAATTGACACGCCCGGGCACAGCGACTTTGGCGGAGAAGTGGAGCGTGTACTCAATATGGCAGACGGCGTTTTGCTCGTAGTAGATGCGTTTGAAGGTCCCATGCCGCAAACACGCTTTGTTACACAAAAAGCTATTGAACTCGGATTAAAGCCAATTGTGGTAATTAACAAAGTGGATAAACCCAATTGCAATCCGGAGTTAGCGCAGGAAGCCGTGTTTGAGTTAATGTTCAATTTGGGTGCTAACGACGACCAGTTGGATTTTCCGACCGTTTTTGGTTCCGCAAAACAAGGCTGGATGGGCGCTGACTGGAAAAATCCTACCAACGATATCAGCTATTTGTTGGATCAAATCATTGCGCATATTCCTCAGCCTAAAGCAGAAGAAGGAAATTTACAAATGATGATCTCTTCGTTAGATTATTCTTCTTATGTAGGAAGAATTGCGATTGGACGTTTAAAAAGAGGTACATTAGATTGGGGGCAAAATGTGTCGTTGGTAAAACGCGACGGAAAAATAGTTCCCTCTAAAATAAAAGAATTGTATGTGTTTGAAGGGTTGGGAAAAGAGAAAATGAAACACACCATTTATTCGGGTGAAATTTGTGCCATTCTCGGTTTGGAAGATTTTGAAATTGGCGATACCGTTGCCGATTTTGAAGCGCCGGAACCTTTAGCTCCAATTAAAATTGATGAACCAACGATGAGTATGTTATTCACCATCAACAATTCACCGTTTTTTGGACAAGAGGGCAAATATGTAACTTCACGGCATTTGCGTGACCGCCTTTTCGCCGAATTGGAGCACAATTTAGCCTTGCGCATTGAAGAAACCGGATCTCCCGATATGCTAAATGTTTTCGGACGTGGCATTTTGCATCTTTCTATTTTAATTGAAACGATGCGCCGCGAAGGTTACGAACTACAAGTGGGTCAACCGCAGGTAATTATAAAAGAGATGGACGGAGAAAAATATGAACCGATTGAGCAACTTACGGTGTTGGTGCCGGAAGAGTTTCAAAGCCGTGTTATAGATTACGTTTCGCGCAGAAAAGGAGAACTGGTGCATTTGGAAACTAAAAACGACCGAATTCATTTAGATTTTATGATTCCTTCTCGTGGAATTATTGGGTTGCGGAATCAAATTTTAACTGCCACGGAAGGCGAAGCGATTATGTCGCACCGCTTTGTAGAATTTCAGCCATGGAAAGGCGAAATCAGCGGCAGGCACGCAGGTGCGCTCATCGTGATGGAAACCGGACAATCTTACGCATATTCTATTGATAAATTGCAAGATAGAGGTTCATTTTATATTGAACCCGGCGAAAACGTATATACCGGACAAGTAATTGGCGAACATATTCGTCAAAACGATTTGGTAGTAAATGTGTGCAAATCGAAGAAGCTGACCAACATGCGCGCATCGGGCGCCGATGATAAAGTGCGTATTGCGCCTGCCATAAAATTGTCGCTTGAAGAATACATGGAATTGATTAACAAGGATGAATATTTGGAAATTACGCCGCAATCGCTGCGGTTACGCAAAATATTATTAGACGAAAACGACAGAAAACGTGCACTTAAAAATGAACAGTAAAATTCACCTTTCGGGTATGGAGTTTTACGCCTATCATGGGTGTTTTGAAGAGGAGCGCCAAGTGGGTACGCATTTTAAAGTGGATTTGATGTTGGAATATGAGGCGAAACAGGCTTCTGAAACCGATGATATTAACCACGCGGTTAATTATCAGGCGGTTTATTTGGAGATAAAAAAAATTATGCAAGAGCCTGTAAATTTGTTAGAAACACTTTGTCAAAAGATTTTATTTATGCTTAAAGAAAAATTTCCGCAAGTTATTCATGCGGAGGTTACGGTACATAAGATGAATCCGGCGTTAGGGGGGAAAATTGCATTTGTTTCAGTATCGTCTTGAACCGGGATTTTAATAAGATTAACAAAATTAACTAAGATGAAAAATCCTGTTAATCTTATGAATTATAATAAAATCATAGTTCAGATTGTGTACAAAAAAAGGCTGCTCCAAAGAACAGCCTCTCTTGTACCACGGGCCGGGATCGAACCGGCACGAGTGTTACCTCACCGGTTTTTGAGACCGGCGCGTCTACCAATTCCGCCACCGTGGCAACGAGCGGCAAAAATATAAAAAATTCACCCCGTTTGTGCGTGGTTAAAAAAAATAATGGATTTTTGCGGGAATTTTAATGTAAAATTATGAACAAATCAACAGTCAACCTTTCCCTTTTTGCGAACAAAAGACTTCCTGCTCCTACTTTCTGCCTTCTTGCTTTCTCCTTTCTCCTTTCTCCTCTCTCCCTCTCCGCCCAATACACCCAAGCCGACATTCACAACTATATTGAAACTTACAAAGAGATTGCCATTAGAAAGATGGTAGAATACAAAATTCCGGCAAGTATCACTTTGGCGCAGGGCATTTTTGAAAGCGGCAGCGGAACCAGCCGCTTGGCAAGGGAAGGTAATAATCATTTCGGAATAAAATGCCATAGAGAATGGACAGGCGATACTTTAAGACATGACGATGACGCACTGCAAGAGTGTTTTAGAAAATATGCAGAAGCGGAACATTCTTATAATGATCATTCTCTGTTTTTAACTTCACGACCGCGCTATGCCGGACTTTTCGAACTCGATATCATGGATTACAAAGCTTGGGCGCACGGATTAAGAGCAGCAGGATACGCCACAAATCCCCAATATGCCGATCGTTTGATCAGTTTAATAGAGCGTTTTGATTTGGCAAGACAAGATACTATTGCCGTGCAATTGTTTGGTGATAAAATAAAACGAGAATAATTCTGTTTTTAATAGGATAATTCCTCAAAAAATGGCTCGAACTTTTTATTTCTTCAATCCCGATACCATGTCGTTTGAAAAAGCGAAGCTTTCGCTATGGGGTATTGCGAAAAGAATTATTTGGTTGGTTGCCACTGCCATCGCGTTTGCGGTTTTGGTACTTTGGATTGCTTTTTATGTTTTCGACTCGCCACGCGAAAAAATGTTACAGCGAGAAAACAACGAACTAAAGGAGCAACTGCAAATCATTGACAAAAGATTAGAAGTCATGGACATCGTGCTCGAAGATATTCAAGACAGGGATGATCAGGTATATAGAATGATTTTAGAAGCAGACCCCATTCCTTTGGAAAAAAGAAATCCTTGGTTCGATTTAAAAACCCGGTACGACTCCATTGCGCCAAACGAAACCATGAAACTGTTGATGAAGATTGATTTAAAAACCAATCAACTATTAATTAAACTCAACGAAGAGCGCAAGTCATTAGATACGCTTTTATTTTTAGCAGAAAAAAAAGGCGATATGCTGGCTTCCATTCCGGCAATTCGCCCCATTAAAAATATGTATAATGTAACCTCCGGATTTGGAAACCGCATTCACCCGATACTAAAAACGTGGCGACATCATACCGGTGTGGACATTACGGCACCGCGCGGAACACCCGTGTATGCCACTGCCGATGGCGTGGTATCTCGTAAACAGCCCTACTCAGGATACGGAATTACTGTGATTATTGATCACGGCTATTCTTATGAAACATTATATGCCCATTTGTCGAAAGCTATAGTAAAACCGGGACAAAAAGTAAAACGCGGTCAACTGATTGGTTATGTAGGAAGTACCGGATTTTCCTTAGGCTCGCATTTGCATTACGAAGTCTGGAAAAACGGAAAGCCGGTAAACCCTGTGCACTTCTTTGTTAGCGACATTACTCCGGAAGAATATAATGCTATTTTGGAATCTTCAAAAATAATGAATCAAGCATTGTCTCCTTAATTTTTAAACATAAATGAAAATAAATCTTCAAAATATTAAGCTTTTTTGGAAAAAATTAAGGGAACACTGGTCAAATCGGTTTCTTGTTATTGTTAGAAATGAAAAAAACCTGTCCATTGTCTTTAGTTTAAAATTAACACCGAGAAAAATGTTTGTGCTTGGCACCACCACTTTTCTGTTCATCATTATGCTTACGGCAATGCTTATTGCTTTTACGTCACTGCGCGTTTATGTTCCCGGTTACACGAATCCTGTAGAATATCATCTTTATAGAAAAATGCTTACGCGCGTGGATTCCATAGAAAGGATAAACGCCATGCAAAAAGTTTATTTGGATAATTTTTATAATGTTTTGAACGACATTATCGTTGTTGAAGAGATGGATGTGCCTGTAGAAGGTGTCTCCGAAAAAAGAGTAAAAGACCAAGGCAAAGCAGAACAAGCTAAAAAACAAGTAGATGATGTAGCAGAACAACTGTTAATTGAAGTTACGGACAGATCTGTTAAAAATTACATTCCCCTGTCTCAATATATTACATCTCCAACATTTGCATTTACTATGCCTGCGTTGGGCATTATTACAAAACCGTTTTCAATTGAGCATCGCCATTTTGGCATAGACATTGAAAATGAAAAAGGAACGTTAATTACCGCCATAGCCGATGGCGTGGTAATTAGTACCCATTTTTCCGAAAAAGAAGGAAACATCCTTGTGATTCAGCACAGCGGAAATATGGTTTCCCTGTATAAGAATGTGGATATGTTTTTTAAAAACACGGGCACCAAAGTAAAAGCCGGCGAACCGGTAGCTACCATGGGAAACCGCGGCACGGAGTCTCAAAGACCTTACTTGCATTTTGAAATATGGTACAATGGCTCGCCAATTGATCCGTTGAATTATTTTGTAGGAAATTAGATGAATATTTTCTTCACTTCATTTAATAGCTTTTCCGCTTCCGCCACACTCCTCGCTTCCGCGTAAACACGAATAATCGGCTCGGTATTGGAAGCTCGCAAATGCACCCATCCTTCTTCAAAATCTATTTTTACGCCATCAATGGTATTGGGGTTATAAGGTGCGTATTTTTGCGCTACTTTTTGCAGTATTTCTTGAATGTTAATATCCGGAGTGAGTTCTATTTTGTTTTTAATAATCACATAGTTAGAATATAACACTTTTATTTCGGAACATTTTTGTTTTGTTTTTGCCATAAAGGTTAAAAACAGGGCAATGCCTACTAATGCATCGCGCCCATAATGTAGTTCCGGAAGAATGATGCCGCCATTTCCTTCGCCGCCAATTATGGCGTGGGTTTCTTTCATTTTTTCTACTACATTTACTTCGCCCACTGCAGCTGCGGAATAGGTAACGCCGTGTTTTTCACTCACATCGCGTAACGCCCTTGAAGAAGACAGGTTAGAAACGGTATTCCCTTTTTTATGCTGCAACACATAATCGGCAATGGCAACTAACGTGTATTCCTCACCGAATATTTCGCCGTTTTCCATCACAATTGCCAAGCGATCTACATCGGGATCAACAACGAAGCCTACGTCAAAGGTATGCGGTTTGCGGTTTGCGGTTTGCGGTTCGAGGCTTTTCGACTTTTGCTCATCGCATACCGCATACCGCAAACCACAAACCGCATTCTTCATTACGGATGAGATTTCATGCAAATGCTCAGGTAGCGGTTCGGGATTGTGCGGAAAAATCCCGGTAGGTTCGCCATACAACATCTTGTAGTTTTTTACGCCCAATTTTTCTAATAGCAAAGGAATTGCGATGCCGCCGGTAGAGTTTACCGCATCGAAAACTACAGAAAAATCAGCTTTTTGTATCGCTTTTATATCCACCAAATCTAATTTCAGAATTTCATTGATGTGATCCTCAATGGCGTTTTCATATTTTGTATAACTGCCTAAATGTTCTACAGAAGCGTAATTAAAATCTTCTTTTTCTGCAATTTCCAACAATCGTTTTCCTTCTTCGCCGGAAATGAACTCGCCTTTTTCATTTAGCAATTTCAAAGCGTTCCATTGCATGGGATTGTGGCTGGCAGTGATAATAATTCCTCCATCAGCATGATGTTGTGTTACAGCCATTTCAACGGTGGGCGTTGTAGAAAGTCCCACATCAACCACATCCACGCCCATACTTTGCAACGTGGCGCACACCAATTGGTTAACGATGGCGCCGGAAATACGGGAATCGCGACCAACGATGATTTTAGGATTTTGGTTTTCATATAAACTACTCCGCCCTTCGGGCATCCCTTTAAAATTTGAAGGGGATTTATTGCCTTCTGCTTTCTGCTTTTTGCCTTCTGCTTTTAGCGTTACAAACGCCGATGTAAATTTCACCACATCAACCGGAGTGAGGTTTTCACCGGTTTTTCCGCCAATAGTGCCACGAATACCGGATATAGATTTGATAAGCGCCATGATTTTTTTTTAACTCCACAAAAAAACAAAAAAAATGATTGCACCTCTTGACAAAGGGAGTTTGGGAATGTATATTTGCGGCGCATGATGGATTTTAATTTTGTAAGATATTTGAAAAAGTTATTTAGCACGCAGATGACGCAGATTATCAAGATTTACGCAGATGGAAAAATACAAATATAAGGAGTTGACAGATAAAATCATACAAGCCTTTTATTGTGTGTACAATGAATTAGGTTTTGGTTTTTTGTTTAATTTTGGAATGAAACCCGGAATACGTAGGAAAGCATTCAATAATGACAGAAAAAATAATCTGCGTAAATCTTAATAATCTGCGTCATCTGCGTGCTAAAACAACATAATCAAAACACTAATGCTTTCCCAATTTTTAAACTTCTTCTACCCCCGCAGCTGCATCTCCTGCGGAAATGTATTAAAACAACATGAACAGTTCCTTTGTTTACACTGCCTGCACAATCTTCCGGAAACCCGCTATCATGAATTTGTACAATCTCCTATTTCACAGCTCTTTTTGGGACGTGCTTCGGTGGAACATACAGGAACGTTTCTGTTCTACAAAAAAGGAAATCAAGTGCAAAAAATTTTACATCATTTAAAATATAAAGGCGTAAAAGAGATTGGAGTTTTTTTGGGGAATATGTATGGAGCGCAACTCATTCAACATCAAAAATGGAAAACTGTTGATGTGGTGATTCCCATTCCATTGCACAAGAAAAAAGAGAAAAAACGAGGCTATAACCAAAGCGAATGGATTGCCAAAGGATTAAGCGCCGGCATGCAAATTCCTTATAACACAAGCTTGTTGATGCGCTCGGAGTTTACGGAAACGCAAACCAAAAAAAGTCGTTTTCATCGTTGGCAAAATGTGAAAGAGGTGTTTCAACTTACTGATCTTAATGCATTAAGAAACAAGCATATTTTAATTTGTGATGATGTGCTCACTACCGGCGCCACCTTGGAGGCAGCAATTCAAAAATTGTCGGTGGTTTCCGGTATAAAAATTAGCGTGATTACTTTGGCAGTAGCGCAATAAGTGTTTTTTAATAGGCAGATTATCATATCATCGCAAACCAACACGCCACCAATAGCGCCGCCGTTTCCGTACGCAATATTTTTTCACCTAAAGAGATTTGTTGAAATCCGTTTTCTTTAGCGATAAGAACTTCTTGAGGAGTAAAATCACCTTCCGGTCCAATTAAGAAAATGGTATCTAAATGCTGTAATTTAATATCGCCAACTTCACGAGCCTGTACCTTATCATCGCAATATGCAATAAATTTACCGGCACTTAATGTGCTGTTTCCACTTATAAATTGTGAAAAAGAGAGCGTTTCTAATTCCGGCAACCACGTTCCTTGCGATTGTTTTAATGCCGCAATTGCAATTCTGTGTAAACGATTCAAATCCACATGTTTTCTCTCCGATCTGTCGCAAATGATAAAAGAGATTTGTGATACGCCGATTTCTACCGCTTTTTCCACCAACCACTCCATTCTATCCGGATTTTTTGTGGGCGCTACTGCAAGATGTAATTTTTTTAATGTGGATTTATCATGAAAAATACGTTCTATAGTTTTTACTTCACAACTATCTTTAAATGCGTTGGTTAATGCTGTTTTTGCTAATGTACCTCGCCCATCGGTCATCCAAATAATATCCCCTTCTTTAAGGCGCATAGATTTCGTAATGTGCTTCGACTCTTCCGAAGACAGCGCAAATAAATCTTGAGTTAAATTTTCTTGAAAAAAATAGGGCATTATTTTCCGGTTCCTTTTAGAACAATTAACACGGTATATATTAATATTTTAATATCGGTTTGAAGCGATATATTGTCTAAGTAAAGAATATCCCATTTTAAACGCTCTATCATTTCGTCTATATTTTCCGCATAGCCGAATTTTACTTGTCCCCACGAAGTCATACCAGGTTTCACCGTAAGCAATAATTTGTAGTGTGGAGCTACTTTAACAATTTGATCTATGTAGAATTGACGTTCCGGCCGCGGACCTACTAATGACATACTTCCTAAAAGAACATTCACAAATTGAGGAATTTCATCCAAACGCGTTTTGCGCATAAAGTGTCCGAATTTTGTAATTCTCGGATCGTGTTTGCTTGATAATTGCGGAGTTCCTGTTTCCGCATTCACGACCATGGAACGGAACTTGATAATTTTGAAAGGTTTACTATTCAAGCCTATTCTCTCTTGCAAATAAAAAATTGGGCCTTTTGAAGACAATTTTACACCAATAGCACAAAAGATATAAACAGGAAGTAATACTATAATAGCAAAAATAGATAAAGTGATATCCATAAATCTCTTTATAAAATGCTGCCAAACAGGCAAATCTTTCGTAGATACGGAAATCAACGGTTCTTGTAAAATGGCTGAAATTTTCACATTCCCAATCAAATAATCTTGCGATTGCGGAATAATTTTAAGTGCAAGATTCCGGTTATCTCCAATAGAAGTAATGATGGTTTCTATAAACTTTCGCTTTCCATTTTGAACGGCAATAATAAGCTCATTAATCTGATGCTCTTTTACAATAAAATTTAAATCTGAAAGTGTTCCCAAGCAAGGGAGTTTGGATGCAATGGATTCGTCTTGATCCTCAGGCACTTGAATATACCCTAAAATATATTTTTCAACGTATGGCGTTTGTTTAATAATATTTTGATAAACATTTAATGCCACTATATCACTTCCAACAACTAAGGTTCTAAATCCTATTTTTCCGCTGTTAATTCTGTTAATAGTGATGGTTGTAATGAGCAAACGCGGAATGTACGTAAGAAAAAACTGAAGAAAAAGCAGGATAAAAAAGTATTTAATATAGTCGAAAGGACTATTTACAATATCATCAAGAATAAAGACAAAAAAGAATGCTAAAGTTCCTAAGAAAGTGGTTAACAGCGTAATTTCCAATTCACGAAGACGCGATTTTTTAAAAGGATTGGTATAAGCGCCGATAAAAGTGTGTAAGAAAACCCAATAAAGAGGCAATACCACAAGTCCTATGTAAAGTTTTGAATCTTGAAGTATGGATACATCAAAATGCTCGAAGAGTGTGCGATCAACATTATATTTTCGATAAATAAAAAAGATAGTCCATGTAAGAGCTGCTGACAGAATATCGAAAAGAACATAAAAAAAGAGTTTTCGAGTTTTATTCATAGGCTATAATTTTATCTTATAGGAGCGCCTGAAATTAATTTCATACTTTCAAAATAAAAGTAAGCATTTTTTGAGTTATTCGAGGCTCGGTGCCCTTTTATACCCAAGCTAACGGACACTTTATATGATCCATCGGACATAGGGGTTACAAGATTTGTAATGTCAAAGTAAGCTCTTTTCCAAACTCCATTTGTTGAAGGAAGAACAATTCCGTCAAATTCTATCTTGGGATTACTTGAAAAAGTAAGATACGTTGTCATTAGCCCATCATCACATTTGTAATAAAGTTCCCAAAAATGTCTTACCACTCTCCCCGCTTTATTCGCCAAATCTAAAGTAAAATGAGGAGTTGCTACCTTAAAATAGTACAAAGTATCTTCAAGTGCAATTTTTCCCATTGATTTTCCGGATTCATGAACAATCTCTATTGGAATTTTGTAATTGCTATCCGGCACAAAACGAGTGCTTTGCGTAAAAGTCTCCAACACTGTAAACACAACTTCTTCTCTATATTCAAATTTAAGATCAGATTTAAGATCGGAAAGTTCATACTTTCCTTCTTTATTCATGTCTAAAAGAAATTTTGCAGGATTTAAAAAACCATACTCCACAGTAGTGAAAGTTGTATTGGGAACTCTCACACAAGGAATAATTTCAAGATTATTTTGATGCGAATAATCGGGCAAAAGAGGTATTTTACATGGAAGTTTCCAATATCCTAACTCTTTTCCGTTTAAAGTTACTAAAACATCTGTAAAGTTTTGTTGCTTCATAATATCCAACTCTTCTGCATCATAATTCGTATCATGAATTTTGTTAAAATTAGAGACGTTTATGCAATTTTGAAAATCTTCTACAGACAACAAAAGATAAGCAGGCGTAATATCTGTTTTCCTACATGAAAAATTGAGGAAAGCGATAATGGACAAGAAAAGCAAAAAGGAGCATTTTTTCATGGTAAAAAAACGCTTTTAAAGCGCAATTATTTTACATTAAGAATTTTGTTGTAGAATTTTAGTAACCACTTTATCAGCAATACGTAAAGCATTCAATCCATCATCTATGGTAACCGTGGGCGTTTTATTATGTCGAACCGTTTGAACAAAATCTGACAACTCTTCTACAATTGCATTGTGCTCCACTATTGGAATTTCGCTGATAAAAGTTTGGTGGTTTTCAAATTCAATATTTTCTACTTTTCTCTCTTGAAAATCTACAGTTAAGTAATTTTTAGGTTGAAAAATGCACATTTTTCGTAAAGTTTGGGCAGCAATTCTACTTGCCGTAATGTGGGCAACTCCGCCATTGGCAAATAAGAACCTTGCACTCGCAAAATCTAAAGATTCTGTGATGAATTTATAACCTACTGCTTGAATATCAATGATTTCACTTTTCATAATAGACAATATCAAATCGATATCGTGAATCATTAAATCGTGAACAACGGAAACATCGGTTCCGCGCAAATTAAATCTGCATAAACGTTGCGCTTCAATAAAAAACGGTTTAGTGAGATGGGGTAAAACAGCTACAAAAGCAGGATTGTATCGTTCCACATGACCCACTTGAACCAAAACATTGTGTTTTCGGGCAAGTTCGGTTAGTTTTACAGCTTCATCTACCGTTGCAGTAAGCGGTTTCTCTACAAAACAATGTTTTCCAGCGGTGATTGTTTTTTTCGCCAATTCGAAATGTGTGGTCGTTGCCGCCGCAATATCCACCACATCGCAATTCTCAATTAATGTTTGCAATTCAAAATATGCAGTAGTGGAGAATTTTTCTGCAGTTTCTGCTGCTGCTTCCGGAGAAATATCATAAACGCCAACCAGATCTACGTTTTTTAGTTCTTTTATGCACTTCGCATGAATTTTTCCAAGATATCCGCAACCGATAAGACCTATTTTCATAAATTTTGATTTTTATATTTTTCCATCCCGAATAATAATTTTCCTATCCGATAGGCTCGCAAGTTCTTCATTATGTGTAACGATGACAAACGTTTTTTTAAACTGGTCTCTCAAATCGAAAAAAAGTTGGTGCAGATTTCGGGCATGTTCCGTATCCAAATTTCCGGAGGGCTCGTCGGCAAGCACTACTTTCGGGTTGTTAATCAGCGCCCGTGCTACGGCTACACGCTGCTGCTCTCCTCCCGACAGTTGTGCCGGTTTGTGTAAAAAACGCTCGGAAAGTTGCATAATTTGAAGCATTTCTTGCGCTTTTTTTATAGCATTTTTCTTCGATTCTCCCGCAATCATGGCAGGTAATGCTACATTTTCCACTGCCGTAAATTCAGGCAACAGATGATGAAACTGAAATACAAAACCAATATTTTGATTTCTAAAAAGCGACAACTCCTGATCGTTAAGTGCAAAAACCGAAGTGTTATCAAAAAACACTTCGCCTTTATTCGGTTTATCTAAAGTACCTATAATGTGCAACAACGTTGATTTTCCTGCTCCGGAAGCACCGCAAATGGCAATTACTTCTCCTTCGGGAATTTCCAAATCAATGCCTTTGAGCACTTTTAGGTTTCCGTAGCTTTTTTCTATTGCGGTGATTTTTATCATTGTTTTTTAAACTTTTTTAAATTACTTCGTGTTTTTTGGGCGCAAGATTTTGCGCCCCTACCGCATACCGTACACCTCATACCGCTTCAATCAATTTTTCCCCAATAAACCGCTGCTGCTCCTCCGTTAACTCCGTGTGCATCGGCAATGAAACAACAGATTCGCTTAGTTTTTCGGCAATGGGAAAATCGCCTTTTTGATATCCCAAATATTTGAATGCTTCTTGCAAATGCAATGGAATGGGGTAATACACCATTACCGGAATTTCAGCTTCTTTCATTTTCTCAACCACTTTTTTCCGGTCAACATTTTTCAATTTTAGCGTATATTGATGAAAAACATGTGTGCTAAATGAAGAAATGGCAGGAGTTTCTATTTTTGGATGATTTTCAAACATTTTGTCGTAAAATTCGGCTGCTTTTTTGCGTGCTACGTTATATCCATCCAAATATTTCAATTTTACATCTAAAATCGCTGCCTGAATGGAATCTAATCGTGAGTTAACGCCCAATAATTCATGATGATACTGTTTAAACATACCATGATTACAAATTCCTCTTAGCTTTCTTGCAAGTTCATCATTATTAGTAAAAATAGCGCCACCATCGCCATAACACCCTAAATTTTTAGATGGAAAAAAAGAAACACAGCCGGTATCGCCTATAGTTCCCACTTTCTTTTTTTCTCCGTTTTTAAAAATAAACGTTGCGCCGATAGCTTGACAAGCATCTTCTACTACAAAAAGTGCATGTTTTTTTGCAATTTCCATGATTTTTTCCATATTGCAACTTTGTCCGAAAAGATGTACCGGAATTATCGCTTTTGTTTTTGGAGTAATCGCTTTTTCCAATTGGGCAACATCAAGATTAAAAGAATCCCATTCCACGTCTACAAATTTGCATGTAATGCCAAGCAGTCCAAGCACTTCAGCTGTAGCAATAAAGGTAAAGGGCGAAGTAATTACTTCATCACCGGCTTTTAAACCCAAAGCCATCAAGGAAACTTGCAGGGCGTCTGTGCCGTTTGCACAAGGAATCACGTGTTTAGCACCCAAATAATTTTCTAAATGGGCTTGAAATTCTTTTACTTTAGGTCCATTTATAAAAGCTGTACTTTCAATAACTTGCGAAATATTTTCATCTATCTCTTTTTTTATCTTCTCGTACTGACCTTTCAGATCAACCATCTTTATTGGGTTTATCATAAATTGTTTTTAATTTCTAACAAAAATTCTTTTACGGAGTTCAGTTTGTGAACCACCTCCGCTTGTGTGGCAGCTTTGGAAAAATTGCCACGAATAGCTTCTTTAGCACCCTGTAATGTATAACCTTTTTCCTTAGTAAGATACAGTATCATGCGAATGATCTCCATATCTTTTTGAGTAAAAAATCTTGTACCCTTTTGGTTTTTAAAAGGTTTCAAAAGTTCAAATTCGTTTTCCCAAGCACGCAAAAGCGATGTTTTTACGCCGAACATTTCGGCGGTCTCACTGATGCTATAATATTGTTTTTCAGATCCGTTCATTGGATATTTAGTGAAAATCGGTGCTTTTCAAAAGGCAAGCGCAAATATCTACTTTTTATTGGATAAAATAGAATGTCAAACAATGCAAAGTCGTTTATTATAAATATCCTATTTTTGTACCACTATTTTAATTTTTTATGAAAAACATTCGCATTGATTACCATACCGGCACCGGCGGCACAAAACTAGTCGCCGAATTATTAGCTGAAAAATTGAAAAATAACAATACTAATGTCGAGGTTAATAGAATTTTTAGAGATAAGATTAATGGCATTAATGAAATTAACATAGATTATTACATCTTAATTTTTCCGGTACATTCGTTCTGTGCACCCAAGCCGATTTACGAATGGATAGAGCATTTAGCAGGCAACCATTGTAAAACTGCGGTCATCTCCGTTTCGGGCGGCGGCAATGTTCTTTCCAATACCGCAAGTAGAGTTAAAACTGTTAAGTTGTTAAAAAAGAGCAATTTCAATATAACTTTCGAAGAGATGATCCGGATGCCGAACAATTGGATGAAAGCGCCCGGGAAAAAGAAATATACAAGTATTCTTTCAAAATTACCGAATGAAATTGAGACTATTTCTCAAATTGTTTTAGCGGAAAAGAAGCAAAGAAAAATTATTTATTGGATTGATTATTTGCTTTCTGCATTAGGAGAATTAGAAAAGAAAAGCACGCGTAAATTCGGAAACAGAATAAATGTTTTAGATACTTGTAACAGTTGCGGACTTTGTGCCAAAAATTGTTGTTCATCTAACATAATTATCGAAAACCAAAGACCAAAAATCGGAAGTCGTTGCGACATGTGTTTGGGGTGCATATATAACTGCCCCCGGAAAGCGCTGAAACCTACTTATGGCGCATTTCAAGTAGATAAAAAAGGATATGATTTGCGCTTAATGTGCAAAAATGCAAATTTGGAGTCCAATTTTTACCCCATAATTGAAATTTTTACCCCATAATTTTAAATTTTGCAACTATTATTAATAGGTAGGTATTAATAATGGCTAATGTGCATTAAATCGCATTTCATTTGCAAAAAAGTTAAATATGGAACCGAAACGAATTTTTGACATCCTAACGCATTATCAAAAAAAATACCCTAATCAAGAAGTTGCTTTAGCCGGAAAAATTGACAAAACATGGATAAAATATTCGCTTGCCGAATATGTTGAGATTGTTAATAATCTCTCTTATGGCATGATAAAATTAGGCATAGAACCGGGAGATAAAGTAGGAATCATTTCCACAAACCGCCCCGAATGGAACATGTTGGACATGGCAATTATGCAAGTTGGGGCAATTGCCGTGCCTATTTACCCCACATTGGCAGCACACGAGTATAAGTACATTTTAAATCATGCGGAAATAAAGTTGGTTATTTTGGAAGGCGCTGAGTTAATGGGAAAAGTATCTTCCGTAATGGAAGAAGTTCCCGGATTAAAATATCTTTACACTTTTATCGACCGCAAAGATTTTCCTTATTTTCAACAACTTGTTGATTTAGGAAAAGAAAACCCAAATCCCGAAGAGTTAGAGAAACGAAAAGCTGCCGTAAACTCTTCCGATTGTGCTACAATTATCTATACCTCAGGAACTACCGGCACTCCAAAGGGCGTGATGCTATCGCACGATAATCTTATAGGGCAATTTATGAATTTGTATCATACGCCGGCGCCGTGGTCTAACATTGCGTTTAGCTTTTTACCGCTGTGCCACGCTTATGAACGGATGTTGGTGTATTTGTATCAATATTTGGGCATGTCGGTATATTATGCGCAAAATTTAGGTACGATTGCCGAAAATATTAAGGAGGTAAAACCCACCATGATGTCTACCGTACCACGAATGTTAGAGAAAATTTATGACAAAATTTATGTTTCCAGCAATAATATGCCGTGGCTCACCAAACAAATTTTCCGCTGGGCAGTGCGTGTTGCTTGTGATTACAAAATTCAACCTCACGATCGTTCGTGGTGGTATAATCAAAAACATAAACTTGCTGATAAATTGGTTTACAGTAAAATACGAAAAAATATCGGAGGTAACTTCGACATTGTGGTTTCCGGAGCCGCCAGCATTCAACCGCGATTGGCATCTTTCTTTTCCGCTATCGGCATGCCGGTGTATGAAGGGTACGGATTAACGGAAACTTCGCCGGTTATTGCCGTAAGTTGCCGGGACAAAAACGGAAGAGAAGCCGGAACGGTGGGTTTCCCACTGCCGGGCGTAGAGGTTAAAATCGCCGAAAACGGCGAAGTGTGCTGCCGCGGACACAATGTGATGTTGGGATATTACAAAGATGAAGCGCTCACAAAAACCGTAATTGACGATGAAGGTTGGTTTCATACCGGAGATTTGGGTAGAATTAACGAAAAAGGGCAACTTATTTTGACCGGCAGATTGAAAAACTTGTTCAAAACTTCAATGGGGAAATATATTAACCCTCAGCTTATTGAAGAAAAATTTGCAGAATCGCCATTCATCGAAAATATTGTAGTGGTAGGCGAAGGACAAAAATTTGCGGCAGCGCTCATCTCTCCCGATTTCACCTTTTTGCAAGGTTGGTGCTTACGCCACAACATTGAATATCAAAGTCCGCAACAAATCGTTAAAGATCCGGAGATTGTGAAACGCTATATGCGCGAAATGGATAAATACAACGCACATTTTGGAGATACGGAACAAGTGAGAAAATTTGAGCTTATTCCTGACGAGTGGTCGCAGCTTACCGAAATACTTACGCCTACGTTGAAAGTGAAACGTAATTTGGTACAAGAAAGATACAAAGATGTGATTGAAAGGTTATTTCAATAAAAAAATGATGAGCGTTTAATACTCATCTTCGTGAAAAAAGAAATCGTCTTTGGTAGGATAATCGGGCCATAGATCTTCGATATTATCATAGACTTCACCCTCATCCTCAATCTCTTTCAAATTTTCAATAACCTCCATCGGGGCTCCGGAACGCAACGCATAGTCAATTAATTCTTCTTTGGTAGCGGGCCAAGGTGCATCTTCCAATTTTGAGGCTAATTCTAACGTCCAATACATAAAAAAATGTTTTTAAAAGGGTTCGTTTTAATGGGGCGCAAAAATATATTTTTAGGAATAGGAAGAGATGTTTTTAAGAAATTTTTATTTATCTCATTTTCAGATATTTTTCTCTAACACCTGATTTTTTATGAAGAAAACGTGCCAAAATAAAGAAATAATCCGCCAGTCGATTTGTAATTTGAAGTAACATCAAAAAAGACTCATTATGTGTGCAAAAATGCGATATTTTTCGTTCTAATTTCCGGCAAACGGTGCGGCAAATGTGCGCTTGTGCGATGGCACGAGAACCTTGAGGCAACAAAAAACTGCTTAATGGTGATAAGGTTGCATCCATTTCATCTATCTCTTTTTCTATTTTTGTTAAAAAAGATTCCCATGAAATTTCTTTCCAATATTGTTCATATTTTGCTGTAGGAGTTGCCAAAATTCCGCCCATAATGAACAATTTTCCCTGAATTTCGGTCAAAAACGGCATATTTTCTTCGGCAATCAGCGCTCCGATATGTGCGTTTAGCTCGTCGCAAGTTCCGTAAACATCAAGAATGGCTTCCGATTTATGAATTTTGCTTCCGCCCACTAACGAAGTGGCGCCGCTATCTCCGGTTTTGGTGTAAATTTTGCTCATAATTTAAACATCATTAACTTAATCACAAAAAAATAAATATTTTTTGAAATGGCGATTAAAACATTCTTTTTTATTTTTTGGGCGTTCCGGCTTCCTCCGCGTACGGGCGTTGCATGCAACGCCCCTGCCCTCACACGCCGTCGGGCTTTCCGCTATACTCCTCGCTTTCTTGCTCCGTAGGAACAAGCAGACCTTGTCCTTACATGTCGTGCTTCGTAGCTACTATACGCTGCGGGGTGCCGCTGCAATCCCTAACGCAGCGTATGGGAACGCACAGTGAGAAACATGATAAATAACATAGTTGAAAATTATGGAATTCCGATTAAAACGATATTTTTGCGTGTATTTATGCGTTAGAGGCCATGGCGGGATAGTGATAGGTATCTTGAAAAAAATGGAAAATTGAAAGTTAGTCAAACCACAAAAAAATATTATTATGAGAGCATTAAAACTACTTTTCGTATCAGCAATTTTAGCCTGCTCTTGCTTGGCTTGGTCTCAAACAGTGAAGTTAGATCCAAATTTTGGAAATGATGGAATTGTAATAACTCCCGGTACTACTGAAATTAATAAAACAATAGTCACTTCGGACGGTAAACTTCTCAGTATGGGATATTATTATAAGAATAACATAGCTTGGACGCCAGACTGGGTGTTAGCTAAATACAATTCAGATGGAACTTTGGACAATAGCTTTGGAGATAACGGACTGGTTTTCAATGTTGATAACTACAATAGCTATGCTATGAACATGACAATTCAGCCGGATAATAAAATTCTCGTTGCCGGTTTTCACATTTACGAGTACATAGAAATTGCCCCTGATGTTTGGGCACCTGTAGAGAAATCTTTTATAAAAAGATTTGAATCCAATGGTGCGCCCGATTTAACATTTGGAAATAATGGTCTGATGATTATGGATTTTAATTCTATGCAATCTTGTTTATCTTCAATTACATTGCTGGAGGATAATAAGATTTTAGCTGGAGGATATAAAGGCATAAACAATATCACTATTCTGCTAAAATTAAACTCTGATGGAAGTATTGATGACTCTTTTGGAAATTCAGGATTAATTGCCTTTGATGATCCTGATTTTAGATTCATTTTATGGGATTTTAAATTGCTAAAAGATGGAAATATATTGTGCTATGGTTCAGAGTTCTTGGGATTCTACCTCGGACAACAATATTGTAGGGGTGCTATCCTCAAATTAGACGCAAACGGCGAACTCATTACATCATTTGGTAATAATGGTATAGTGATAATTAATGAATTTTCATTCGGAGACCCATTTTTTACACAAGCTGTTGTATTAGGAAATCATCAAGTTCTTTTGGGAGGATATATAGAGGGACGCCATTTTTTATTAAAACTTAATCCGGATGGTAGTTTGGATAGTAATTTTGGGGATCAAGGTATTGTAAGACACCATTATCCTTTTGTTGATATGGCAGTCTGGAAAAATGGACAAATTTATGTAGCAGGTTGCAAATTAATAAATCCTTATGACTATGGTTATTCTGTTTGTCGCTTCAATGCTAATGGAACTATTGATGAAACATTCAACGATACAGGATATTTTGATATTAATATCTCTCCGAATAATGATTACGTTCAATGTATTACTTTTCAGCCTGACGGTAAACTAATATTAAGCGGGGGCTCACGTACAACTGGATCCACAAATTTTACCATGGTTCGCCTCATTACAGATCTGCAAAATGATTGTACAGCAATAAATAACCTTAATTATTATAAATGCAACGATGACTGTATTCTACTTACTTGGAGTGCGCCAGAAAACGATGTGCAGATAGAAGGATACCGCATCTTTCGTAATAGCCATTCTCTCAACGAAGGATTACTGACAGGCACAACATATACTGATGAAAATTTACCTATTGGAAATTATGAATATTATGTGATTACATATTATGCAAATGGCTGTATATCGGATTGTTCAAATCATGTAACAGCAACTGTTGGAGTTGGAATTGCTGAAATAGAAAAAAAGGGGGAAATTGTAATTTACCCCAATCCAACGACAGGTAAAATGAGAATTGAGAGCGGTGAATTGAGAATTAAAAATGTAGAGTTCTATGACGCATACGGCAGAAAGCAGAACGTAAGAGTAGAAAATTTGCATACTCTTGAAAGAGGATTTGATATTTCGCATTTGTCGGCAGGAGTGTATATTGTACAAATATCTACAGAAGCAGGACAAGTGACTAAGAAGGTGTTGAAAGAGTAGTGGTGGTCACTTATCCAAGTTTATAAAGCCGTGCTCGCAAGTTCGCACCGCTTTATAAACCGCACAGCCTTTAAAAATGGCTACCGCCATTATTTGGCTTCGGGCTTACACGCGCTCCAGACGGGACATTGGGGTTTGACAGGAGATATACTGCAGGAAAGCGTTGCGGGAAGGCAGCCACAGCCTCTAACGTGGGGTTTGGCGCAAGCGGGCTTTACCTCGCGTGATAGTGATGTGAGTAATTGAAAATTCATACTTTCGCGGGCAAGTGTATTGGCAAGCCCGCCTGCGCCAAGCCCCTGCCTCGTTAGGTGCCATTTGGGGACAGCGCGTGGAAACTGGACAAATTAGAAAGAATAAAAAATAAAACAGATATGAAAATGCAACATTACTTAGTGATTTCTATTGTTATCTTGACAACATTTCCTATTTTGAGTTTTGGACAAGGGACAATAGTAACAAATGAAAATTCAGAAAAGGATAAGAAAATTTCTTATTCATTTATTACTGAACATGGGATGTATATGTGGTGGGCAGGCTATGCAGGAGTTTTTGTGAATGGTATTTGCTTTAACAAAACGCAAGACCTTGTGGGGATAGGTATTGGATTAGAATATGACATTGCCTCGGGACCTAGTTATCCGATATTTGTAAATTATCGTCATTATTTTCCAAGTAAAACAAAATTAGAACCTTTAATAAACATTGCGATAGGTACTCGGCTTTGTACTTGGTATTCTTGGAAACCATCCATGCTAGGATTATACACTACAATTGCTTCGGGATTTCGTGTAAAATCTTTTTCTTTCTCCTCGGGACTTTTCGTGAAATCTTTGAATAGTGATTTTTTCGCTGGCTTTGAGATAAAATTAGGATATACATTTAACGCTAATAAAAAATAAAACGATGAAAAATATTTTATTAATCATTCTGACAATTTTCCTTACACTTAAACCTATTTTAAGTTTTTCTCAGGAAATGGAGAATCCTGAAAAGCAGAAAAAAATTTCCTATGCATTCATTAATGAATATGGTTTTTCTTTCAATGCTCCTTATCCTTTTTTTATTGCTATTAATAGTGTTTTTGTGAATGGCATTCGTTTTAACAAAACGCAAAATGAAATAGGAATAGGCATTGGTTATGACTTTTACTTTATTATGCAAGCATTTCCAATATTTGCAAATTATCGTCACTATTTTCCGAGTAAAAAAAATATTAAACCACATATAAACATTGGATTAGGTACTCAACTTAGTTTTTATAGAGGACATGAACCTTGGGAAGACCGTAACCTTCACTGCTACGGAGGATTATATGCTACACTTGCGACAGGATTTAAAATAAAAGCATTTTCTTTTTCAGTAGGTGGTTTTGCGAAATCTATTTTAGATGAGTGGTATTTTGGAGGAGCGGAATTAAAAATGGGATTTACTTTTTGACAATGAAAGATGGAACATATACGATTGATAATCAAACAATAAATATAGTTTCGATATTGAAATGGTTGTAGAATTTGAAAATAGCGCAGTTTGAAAAATAAAAACACAATAAATAGTGCAGTTGAGAGAGAAAATACCTGCACCTAACGGGCGATTTTGCAAGATTACGGCATTACCTCGCGTTGACAATTTTAGTATATTTTTGCGGCGGTAGTTCGCGTTGTTAGTTTTGTGGAAGCCGCCACTTCATAAAGCCGCTTCTACGTTAGCGGTCATGCGGGACGAGCAGTGCGAAAAGAAAAGAGTATCAACATAATTATAAAAAAAGGAGGTCAATAATGAAAAAACTATTTTTTGTTTTAATAGTAATTTTTGCATTTTTTGTAGGAGCGACAAGTTGCTCCAAAGACAAACAAACATTGGTGAATACTAATTGGGAAGTAGAAAGCGTAAAAGTTCACTCAGATTCTACTTGGCAATATCCCGAACCAATTGGACTTTGGAAAGATGAATTTATTTTAAAAATCACAAGTAAAAGTCAGTATGTATTTGGCCCTTGTAGTGGAGATGTAAGATTTTTGGCAAATAAAAAAATCAAGTTCGAAAATGGAAATTGTTTTTTACCGGGTGGGTACCCTGATCTTGTTTGGGAATGTAATTACATGCTAAATCGAATAACTCACTATGAACTTCTTGAAAATAAATTTACTCTCAAAGGAGATAATGGTGAAATTATTAATCTTAAAAAAATAGAATGAAGGAAGAAAAGATTACTGGATGGCAGCACGAACCGCTAACGAGCATATTGGCAAGATGGCGGCAGTAACACCGCAGATAATTCAGTGTAAATCAGTAAGTTTCTGTCCCGCAAGCAAGCATTGGAAGCCGCCACCTCGCCAATATACCACCACATTAGGCAACACTCGCGGACAGCGCAGGGGATAATAAAGATAGAAAATAGAATGTTGAAAAATATTTGACACAATGACAATGAATAAATTAAACATTTTTATAATTGGGTTACTCTTTGCAATGGCAGTGTTTTCTGGTTGCCATAAAGAAAAACTTGAATGCGAAGAGTTCTGTTTGTATGCTAATGTCGAAGATTTTTACAAAACAGCACCTTTCATTAACGAATATTTGAGCACTTTGCCGAAAAGCTGGAGAGATAAACGGAAAATGCAATCTTTGACGGAGTGGTTGAATTCATTTCCTTGCATAATGAATGCGGAACTTGCATCTTCAACACCGAAGTCTTCTAATTTTGAGAATATAGTCTCAAAAAGTCCTTACCCAGAAGCGCCACCGGTTGTTTGGATTGCTATTGAACTTGAGGAAAATGGCATAAAAAGAGGATTGACTATGAGTATTACCAAAAAGAATTCATTATTAATAGCCCAAGGCTACATATACAGCAACCTAACAGAAGTCGTAGTGAGTACAGGATATGATGTTAATGTCCCAATTAAGCAAGTATTTGACTTTATCAACTTATTTGACCATAAAGTGCCGTACATACAGATATTTACAGGAAGTTACACTTCAACTATGCCTCCGAGTAATTTGCAAAGTATTTTGGATAGTTTAAACGCAAAGCCATACGTTTATGCACACGGGTTCATAGATTTCCAACGAATTGTTATCCTCCCTACACTTTACAGCATGGATAACAAAAATTACCAAGCGGATTGGCTTAGGACAGTAGACAATTTCCAACTTTTTGAATGGAATTACCTCCCAATCGAGCATGGATATAACATTTATTTTGAAGTTCCGGCTGGAAAGGAAGAAGAATGGATAGCAAAATTTGAGAAGTATGAAATTGTAGAAATGGCGAACAGGGTTATTCGAGGCAAAACCATGTTATTGTGACGATGATGGATTTCCAATGAAAAAACAGAAAATGTCTGTACCTAACGAACAGTTTGATAGAAAAGAAAATTTTTGAAAATATGATAAAAAAGTCAATTTTAATTTGGTTATCAATTATCCCTCTTGCCATCTTGAACGGCGCATTTCGTGAAAAATTTCTTATTCCTTGGGTTGGTGAAACCTATGCAAAACCTATCAGCGGAATTATTCTTTGCTTATTGATTTTTATAGTTTCGTTCATTTTTATTCCTCAACTTGGGAAAGGCAGACAAAAAACATACTTGAAAATGGGAATTTTATGGATTGCCTTAACTATTGTATTTGAAACAATTTTAGGATTAGCGATGGGAAATACTTTTGTGGAATTGTTGAGATCATATGATGTTACAACAGGAAATCTTTGGCTTTTGGTAGTTTTATTTATAGGAATAACACCCTGGTTGGTTGTAAAAGTCCGGAAGATTTTATTCATGGTATAAATTGGAAGATTTTGATGTCTAAACGGAAAATGAGGACGCATCTTTTCATAAAATTCCGTACTTTTGCTGCTTCGATTTCTAAAAAAGAAAAAACATGAATAACAGCAAATTAGGCATTGATTTTAAGAAAGTTAATGAAGCCAAAACGATAGCGGCTTCCATAGCAAATGAAGTACAACAGTTCGTAAACGGCTACACTACGGTGGCTGTGGAACGCACACTCTGCCGCTTGATAGGCATTGACGGCGTGGACGCTCACGAAGTGCCGCTTCCCAATGTGGTGGTAGATCAATTGCACCAAGCCGGGTTACTGGGGCAAGGCGTGCTCTACTTTCTTGGCAATGCCATGTTGGAAACCAAATTGAATCCTCAGCAAATTGCCGAGAAAATGGCGCAAAATACACTGGATATTACAAAGCTCCCTATTCATTCGGATGAGGAGATTCGAAATACAGTGGCGCCTTATATTGAAATGACTTTACAAAGAATTTCGAACAATGTGGCGCAACGACGTCATTTTTTAGAAACATTGGGTGAAGGCGCAAAACCGTATATTTACGTAATTGTTGCCACCGGAAATATCTACGAAGATGTGGTGCAGGCGCAAGCGGCGGCGCGTCAAGGCGCAGACATTATTGCGGTGATCCGAACCACCGGTCAAAGTTTGTTGGATTATGTACCTTTTGGAGCCACTACCGAAGGTTTCGGAGGTACGTTCGCTACGCAGGAAAATTTTAGAATTATGCGTAAAGCCTTGGATGAGGTGGGCGAAGAGGTGGGACGCTACATCCGTTTGTGCAACTATTGCTCCGGATTGTGCATGCCCGAAATTGCCGCTATGGGTGCATTAGAACGGTTAGATGTGATGCTCAACGACGCACTTTACGGCATCCTGTTCCGCGATATTAATCCGCAAAGAACACTCGTTGACCAATATTTCTCAAGAATCATCAACGGTTTTGCAGGCGTAATTATTAACACCGGAGAAGACAACTATTTAACCACCGCCGATGCCTTTGAAGAAGCGCATACCGTATTGGCTTCCGATTTGATTAACGAACAGTTGGCGCTATTGGCAGGTCTTCCGGAAGAACAAATGGGATTGGGACACGCTTTTGAAATGGATCCCAATTTGAAAAACGGCTTTCTTTACGAACTCGCACAAGCTCAAATGACCCGCGAAATCTTCCCGAATGCACCACTCAAATATATGCCGCCTACCAAGTTTATGACCGGAGATATTTTCAAAGGACATTTGCAAGATGCTCTGTTTAACATGATTGGCATTTGGACAAAACAAGGTATTCAACTATTGGGTATGCCCACCGAAGCCATCCACACGCCATTTATGTCCGACAGGTTTTTAGCTATTGAAAATGCAAAATATATTTTCAATAATATGTCAGCTATTGGTGATGAGGTAGAATTTAAAGAAGACGGTATTATTCGTAAACGCGCTCAGTTTGTTTTAGATGAAGCAGTTAAATTATTGAAAGATATTGAGAAAGATGGACTTTTTACCACATTAGAGAAAGGTAATTTTGGTAATGTAAAACGTCCGAAAACCGGTGGAAAAGGGCTTCAAGGCGTGGCTGAAAAATCAATGCACTATTTTAATCCGTTTGTTGAGAGGATGAAAGCTCGTTCATAATGCGTGTTGCTTCCGCAAATTTATCAATAATAAACAAAACGTACCGGATATCTACGGCAATAGCGCGTTGTTTATCTGCATTGTAGATAATATTATTTGTTAAAGCCTCCCAGTTTCCGTCAAAAACGCAGCCCACAAGCTGCCCTTTTGCATTTAATACGGGAGAGCCTGCATTTCCTCCGGCAATATCGTTGTTGGTAATGAAACATATCGGAAGCTGTGAGCCTATGGCATATTTTCCAAAGTCTTGATTTATAAGCAAAGTTTTCAGTTTTTCCGGAATGGAAAATTCGGGATGCCCGGGAATCTCTTTTTGTAAAATTCCATCAGAGGTTGTGTAGAAATTATAGTTTACACCATCGGAGGGAGAATAATCGGAAACTTTGCCGTAAGAGAGTCGCGGCGTGCCATTGGCATTGGGATACATAGCGCGGTCGTTTTCATAGCGCAGCTCGCGAAGGGCAAATAAATACTTCTTATGCAATTCTGCCAGAGCTTCTTGATATGCTACGCGATGAGCCTCACCTCTCGCTAAATATTCCATATTCAAATAAAAATAGCGCACCAACGGATCTCTTTCAAAACGACTAATCGATGCTCTTTTTAGATATTTGGCAAATTGTTTTTCATTTGTAAAAATAGAATGATGCACCATAGCATTGAGGAAAGCATCTGTGTCGCCGTTAAAATATTTCGCAATATAGGCTTCCAACGACGGTCTCTCTTTTTCCGGAATGCGTTGCCAAAGTTTCCAAGATGCCCGAAGGATTTTCAGTTCCGTATCCAAATCGATATTAGTCATTAATTTTCTGTAATTTTCTAATAATATTTCTCTGTTTTTTGCAGAAAGATGCTCTCCTTTTTCAGGCTTTACCCCCCTCAATTGCATGGGAAGCATGAGCATTTTTGAAGAAAGCAGCGTCATGTTGGAATACCAAAAATATTTCTCGTAAAGCGGATCTAAATCGGCGCAAATTCTTTCAATGTCTTCAAAAAGATTGGCGAACTCTATGACTCTTGTAGAGTCTCGGGCAATCCAATCTCTAACACGGTTCTCTCTTGCCTGCCTCCGTTGAACGGCGTTGAACCTGGTTAGACTGTAGTTTTCTCCTCTTTTTTGTTTCCAGTTGTTTGCCAATCCGGAAAACCAGTCGCTATATTTTAATCTGATCTTTTCACTACCGTAAATAGCATTTTGGATAGTAGGCAGTATGGCATCGCAAGCCTCTAAAAAAGCGGGATTTATTTTGGTAAGCAGGTTCGAAATTTCATACGAGGTCATAAAGCGATTTGTGGCAATAGGGAATCCCAACACCATAGTAAAATCGTCTTTTTGAATACCGTCTAATGAAATGGCATAGCTATATTTTGGATGCAGGGGCACGTTGGAAGACGTATATTCTGCCGGATTTCCCAACGAATCTCCATATACTCTGAATAAAGAGAAACTTCCACTGTGCCGGGGCCATACCCAATTATCGGTTTCTCCTCCAAATTTTCCAATACTTACCGGTGGCGCGCCCACCAATCTTATATCCGTATATTCCTCGTAAATAAACATATAATAATTATTTCCACTGTAAAAAGGCTTTATTTCTACTATATATTGCCCGTTGTTTGAATAGATTTTTATCAATTCATCCATTCTGTTTTGCATCCAAACAGAAGGAGAAATCGGAGAAATATTTTTAGGAACACTATTGCGTATTAATGAAGTAACATCTTCCATACGAATAAAAAACCGCACCGAAAGTCCGGGACAATACAGTTCTTCTTCTTTTGAATTTGCCCAAAAACCGGAATTAATAAAATTATGTTCTTCTGTAGCATGTTGTACAATATACGGATACCCTGTTTGATAGCTGGTTAATATAAGTCCTTTTTCCGAAATAATGGCGCCGGTACCCAAATCATGGTTAAATTGCACGATACCATTAAATAAAGAAGGAGCAGTTGAATTATACAAGGAATCGCACGGAAGTTGCAGTCCAAGGCGCTTCATCTCCTGACAATTGTATTTTTCCAAAAATTTCGGAAGCCAAAAACCTTCAAAAGTGTTTTGGGAATAGATACAGCAGGCGAAAAGGAGGATGGGGAATGTAAGTAGAAACCTCTTTATCATTTTTAATTCTTATTTCAAGTTGCAAATATAAAACAATTCGCATATTACCAAAAAACCGGTTGCAAAAGATTGTCAACCGGTTTTTTTTAATTATTGCTAAATGTCGCTTATTCTTTAAATTCGGAAGCGATCAATCCTTTTTGAATATTCAGCCAACCAATGAAAAGCAAGCAGATTGCAAGTACGGCGAGAAGGGCGGCAACAAATCCCATAAGCGGTAAAAAACCTACTATGAAAGCAATAATACCAATAATAAATGATATCAATATAAGAATGATACCAAATTTTCCACTTTCACCAATGGTTGCGGAGCCTCGTAGAACCAAATAGCCCACGATCTCAATGATAAAGGCAATAATGGCAAAGATTATGCCAACAAGCCCTACGACAGGGATTAAACCAATGAGCGTTCCAAAAGCACCGACAAAAGCTCCTATCAAAATGATTTTTGCACCTAAAGCACCCTTGGCATCAATATTTTTTGCCAATTTTAACAGGCCGATGATCAGAAAAATAAATCCGAGCAAGCCGATAAGTTTTGATACACTTCCTGCAAATTGAAGTGTTGAACCCACTAAAATGTAAGTTACGGATTGAATACGTGATATGTTCATAAGAATTTAGTTTAAAGTCTACCTCCTTAAGCAGACCTATTAAAGGTTAATTTTTCCCTGCAAAATAAATAAAATATTATTATAATTAATAAAAAGATCATCACATTTTTTTAAAGCTTTTAATAAATTTTTTCTTTAATTCATTCAAAATAAATTGGGAAAATTCATGTTTATTTGCATTATGTTTCAACCTACCTATTTCGCCGATATTTTGCTGCCATTGCCATTGCCGGCAACTTTCACTTATCGTGTGCCTTACGAGCTTGATACGCAAATAAAAGCCGGCACGAGAGTGGTAGTTCCGTTCGGGAAAAACAAACTTTATGCAGGTTTGGTGATGGCAATTCACACCAACGCTCCTTCGGTTTTGCATGTTAAATATATTGTGGATATTATTGATGTAGAACCGATTGTTACGGAAAAGCAGCTTGCACTTTGGAAATGGATCGCACACTACTATTTGTGCCAAACCGGCGAAGTGATGGCAGCTGCCATGCCCTCGGGACTCAAACTGGCAGGCGAAACGTTAATCATGCTGCATCCTAATTTCGACGGCGATATTTCAGCGCTTACCGAGCGAGAGCTGAAAATTGCGGAGGCGCTCTCTTACCGACAACGAATGACGGTTGCCGAAGTGCAAAAAACGGTAGAGATTCAAAAGATTTTTCCCATAATTAAATCGTTAGTGGAAAAAAATGTGATTTTGACTACCGAAGAGATAAAAAATCCGTATCATGCAAAAAAAGAAACGTACATTTTTTTACATGATGCTTATTTAAACGATGAATCTGCACTTTTTGAATTGTTAGATAAATTAAGTGCATCAAAAAAGACAGAAAAACAATCGCAACTTTTATTGGCGTTTTTAATGCTGAAAAGGAATGAGGATAGAGTAAAAAAATCGGAATTGTTAAAGAAATCGGAATGTTCGCCTTCTTCATTGCAAACTTTGATTAATAATAATATATTGATTCAAAAGGAAATACAAAGCAGTCGTTTGCCGGATGTTTCTTCAATTCATAATATGAACGACATTCATTTATCGGAAGCGCAACAAAAAATTTTTATGCAAATACAGCAACTTTTTATGCAATTTCCGGTTGTTTTGTTGCACGGCATTACCGGAAGCGGGAAAACGGAAGTTTACATGAAAATGATTGATGAGGTACTGGCGCAAGGCAAACAAGTGTTGTATTTATTGCCTGAAATTGCGCTTACTTCGCAAATTGTGAATCGTTTACAAAAATATTTCGGAAATAAAGTCGGAGTGTATCATTCACGTTTTAACGAATTTGAACGGGTGGAAATTTGGAATCGAGTGTTGCAACACGGCACAGATGAGGAGCAAAAGTATTCGCTGATTCTCGGCGCTCGTTCCGCTCTCTTGTTACCTTATCAAAATTTAGGACTTATTATTGTGGATGAGGAGCACGATGCTTCTTACAAGCAGCAAGATCCGGCGCCGCGCTACCATGCCCGCGATGCCGCTGTTATTTTGGGAAAATTGCATGAAGCTCCTGTTTTGTTAGGAACAGCAACACCTTCATTAGAAACGTATTACAATGTAAAGCAAGAAAAATACGGATTGGTAGAGCTGTTTGAACGTTACGCCGAAAGCCAATTGCCCGAAATTTGGATAGAAAATATTCCCGAAGCCAAACGTCAGAAAAAAATAGAAGGACATCTGTCTCATTTTCTTATTGACAATATGGCTGCTGCCCTTAGTAGAAAAGAGCAAATTATTCTGTTTCAGAATCGTAGAGGATATGCTGTACGACTTTATTGCAACGCATGCCAAACCATGCCTACTTGCATGCACTGCGATGTTACTTTGACTTATCATAAAAAATCGAATCTGTTAAAATGCCATTATTGTGGCTATGCGATTACAGTGCCGGTGCGCTGCCCGCATTGCGAAAGTATGGATATTGAGATGAAAGGCTTTGGTACCGAGAAAATTGAAGAGACTTTAGCGCAACTTTTCCCCGATGCCAAAGTAGCGCGTATGGACTTAGATACCACGCGTTCAAAAACCGCATATCAAAAAATTATCTCCGATTTTGAAAAACAACGCACCGATATTTTAGTAGGAACACAAATGGTAACCAAAGGATTAGATTTTGACCGAGTAAGCGTAGTAGGTATTTTGGAAGCGGATAACATGCTCACTTTTCCTGATTTCAGAGCGTTTGAACGGGCATTTCAAGTAATGGCGCAAGTAAGCGGACGCGCCGGTAGGAAAGAACTTCCCGGCAAAGTAATTATACAAAGTTACCAACCGTGGCACCCTGCTTTGAAGTATGTGATAGGCAATGACTTTCAAGCGATGTACGAAAATCAAATAGAAGAACGAAAAAAATATCGCTATCCACCGGTGTTTCGTTTGATAAAAATTACGCTGAAACATAACAATTTAGATTGGGTAAACCAAGCGGCAGCAGAATTAGCCATAGAGTTGCAAAAAAGATTTCCGAAACAAGTACTTGGACCGGAATTTCCGCTCATCGGTCGTTTACAAAACCAATATTTAAAAGAGATTTGGATAAAATTTGCAAAGGATTCTTCTTTAGAGAAGAAAAAAGAAGCCTTGCAAAGTGTTATTACACAGTTTCAAACACACTCAAAATTTAAACAAGTTCGAGTAGTGGTGAATGTGGATTGTTGAGATTAGAAGCTATATGCTACCCCCAACCCCAAAATCTCTTGAAACTGCACCCGGCTATGGGGCGCTTCTTCAAATAAAACTTTTGGGTAGTATTTTAAATTTGTTGTAAGTGAAACATTTAATACTTTTAAGAATTGGTACGTGATCATAACACCCCAGTCGATGTTGAGATTACCGAATTTTTGATTTGGGTCGGTATAAGGTGTGTAAAGGGCTAAGTTTGTTAATATTCTCAAATTTTTCACGCCGTCGTACATAATGCCTGCGCTGAATGCCATACCCAAAGAAGCAAAAGCTGGTTTATCTATAGGAACGCCATAAGTAGGGCGCAAAACGGAATCGATGCTGCTGGTAATTAAACCTGCCAAAGGAGAATAGTACAAAGTTATTAGGTCTGTCCATTTCCAGTTCACACCCACAGAAAGTTCTGTGTATGAAGGAGAAAGCCAATTGGAGACTTTATGACGTGAACCATCTTCCGGATAATCATAACCACGTGTATATTGTGATCTAAAAGTACCATTTGCTGCAATATACCATGTGCTTTTGGTATGTTGCGGGGGACTGATCTCATATCCGACCGTAGTACTGAAATGAATTCTATCGTTACCTTTTCTCCATTTGTAGGTAGCAAAATCCGACGAATAGAAAGCGCCAAAATCGGTGTCCAAACTCGTATCCCAAGCAATTCTGTTTTTCTTATAATTTAACATTAAGCTAACAAATGCGATACCTGTAAAATTGCTATTTCCACCTGCTACCCAATTCACTAACTGCATTTGAGAAACTTTAAGTCCCATAGTGCCGGAAAATTTCCAATAGTCTTTCCATTTAGGTGTTTGCAGTTCATCTTGGTGGTCGGCAGCGGAAAGCGGCTTCATAGTTTCCGGACTGGCTACCGGCAAATCGGATGAGGTAATGGGGGTTACGTCTGTTTGCGCAAAACCACAGAAGGTAATGCTCAGGATGCATAAAAAAATAAAGGTTTTTTTCATAATTTTATCTGTTAAGTTTATGATAAGTTCTCCACCACCGTTCCGGCACCACATCTTTGCGTGCGGTTTCAAAATCGTTTTTGGAACACGGAAGGAAATATTTTTTATCTTGTTGTGTTTTAATATGAAAGAACGGAATTTCGATCCACCAACGTCCGGTTTTTTTACTTTGGTAAAAAACCAACTCGCTCAGTGCGTTCGTTACGGTTACCACATGTCGTAAATATTGGTCTTGTTCTTTAAACAACATATCGTTTTGTCGGTGCACAAATCCTTCAATAAAATACCATAGCGTGTGTGCTATAAGCTGGGAAGTTTGTGTGTTATAATCAAGTAACGGATTGTATTCGTAAATGCCAAACGAGGAGAGCTTATCGCTCAAGCCGGCAAACAGAGCAATTTGACATATTTCTTCTCCATAAAAACCATTTGCAGAAGCGTTTGCATTTCCGGGCGCATCACTTTGACGCGCTGCCGAAATATCTAACATCAACATTTCCGCATTGCGCACAATCGGCTCAATTTCATCCATATCTTGTCGCAAACCTCCCACACGATAGGTTTCAAAAAACAACTGTTTCATCAACTCAATCTCCGCTTGGCTATTCAAATAAGTTTGAAATCCAACATTCGAATAATTAAGAAGATAATTAGGCTGTTGCAAAACAATCTTACTCAAATATCCTTCCGATGAAATGGGGTCTTTTTCATCTCCCAAATCAAATTTAGAATCCACGGAAACAATATTTACTACCTTTTCTAATTTTGCATAGGCTTGATAATTGGCAAAGGCGATGTCATTGCTTCCACCTAAAATAACAGGAATTACTTTTTGTTCAAATAAATAAGCAAGGATATCTGAGAGAATAGCATAAGTATCTTCTACTGTTTTTCCAAGAATTAAATTGCCTAAATCTAAAATAGATACCTCATTTTTCCAATGAAACAGTTTATAAAACTCTTTTCTAATTTCATCGGGGGCGGCGCTACATCCTTCGTTATTAGCTGAATAGCGTGCTTCCGAAACGCCCAAAATAGCAATATCAATATTTGATAAATCGGGTTCTTGTTCTTTGGAAACAAACCAAACGCGACTTACCAATAATTCGGGATTAATGCTCTTTCCTTGAGGGAAGTAGTTATCTACAACTATGGGCTCGAAAAAAGGGAGAAGTTCCATTTTTTATTTTTTTCTAACGAAACGCTTCTTTGCGGTAGGCACCGACTGTGCCATAATTTGGGTTACCTCTTGCCAGGTAAGTTTTTCCGGAACCGTGCCTTTCGGAATTTTAAAATTATCCGTACCATTTGTAATATAAGCGCCGTATCTTCCATTCATCACTTTAATCTTATCATCTTCCGGAAACGATACTAATACGTTTTTGGTGCCCACATTAGAAAGTTGGCGGATTGCTTCCTCTAACGTTAAAGTAGTGACATCTGTCCCTTTGTCTAAAGTAATATTTTGGTTGTTAAATTTAAGATAAGGACCATATTTACCCACTACTACAAAAACTTCATTATCATTATGTTTACCTAATAAACGCGGTGCGCGTGCTTCGTTTTGTTTAGCTTTTTCTTCAATTAATTTTTGTGCGGTTTCCAAATCAATTTCCAAAGGGTCTATCTCTTTGGGAATGGTAACGTACTCACTTCCAAATTTAACGTATGCTCCAAAACGTCCCATGCCTACTGTAACATCAAGTTCATTGTAAGTTCCCAACGCTTTAGGAAGTTTAAAAAGATCTAATGCTTCCTGCAGCGTAATGGATTCAATAGATTGGCTTTTTTTCATGCGCGCATATTTGGCTTTGTTATCTTCGTAATTATCACCAATTTGCACCATTGGTCCGTATTTGCCTAATTTGGCATAAACATTTTTACCCGATACATCTTGTCCTAAAATGCGCTCTCCGCTTGCTTTTTGAGAATGCGAAATTGCCGTTTCAATAGAATCATGAAATCCTTTATAAAAATGCTGCAACATTTTTTGCCAGGTCATGGCGCCCTCTGCAATATCATCGAACTCTTTTTCTACTTGTGCCGTAAAACCGTAGTCCATAATCGCCTCAAAATTGTTTTGCAGATATTCGTTTACCACAATTCCAATATCGGTGGGAAACAGCTTATCCTTTTCGGTGCCATACTTTTCTTTGGAAACGGTTTCTTTAATTTCATTGTCTTTTAACAATAATTGAATAAAATTACGCTCTTTTCCCGGACGATTTTCTTTGATGACGTACTCTCTTTTTTGAATGGTAGAAATGGTAGGCGCGTAAGTGGATGGGCGACCGATGCCTAATTCTTCTAACCTTTTCACCAAACTGGCTTCGGTGTAACGTGCCGGAGGTTGCGCAAATTTTTGCGTAGCTTTTATTTCTAATGCAGATAACGGTTCGCCTTGCATCACAGGAGCCATAACGCCGGCTACTTCATCTTGTTCATCATCATGCGATTCGAAATATACTTTTAAAAAGCCTTGAAAAAGAACTACTTCTCCGGTAGCCACAAATTTTTCTTCACGATTTGAAACCGGAATATTAATGACTGTTTTTTCGGTAAGCGCATCACTCATTTGAGAAGCGATGGTGCGTTTCCAAATTAAGTCGTACAAACGTTTGGCAAAAGTATCGCCCGGAATGGTTTGATTGCTCAAATCCGTAGGGCGAATCGCTTCGTGCGCTTCCTGCGCGCCGCGTGTTTTGGTTACATATTTGCGCGTTTTTGAATATTCGGCGCCATACAATTTTTCAATTTCTTCTTTTGCCGATGCTAATGCCAAATTGGAAAGATTCACCGAGTCGGTACGCATATATGTAATGTAACCTGCTTCATAGAGCTGCTGCGCAACCACCATGGTTTTAGTAACCGAAAATCCTAATTTTCTTGACGCTTCCTGTTGCAAAGTGGAGGTAATAAAAGGAGGCGCAGGCGATTTTTTTCCCGGATTTTTTTCTACAGATGCTACGGAAAAACTCGCACTTTTACAATCACTTAAAAAACTTTGCGCTTCTTCTTTCGTGTCAAATCTTTTATTTAACTCTGCGGTTAATTCATTCTTCTTATTTTGCTCCGATTGAAATTGTCCAACTACTCTAAAACTTGAAGTAGATTGAAAATGATTCACTTCACGTTCGCGCTCTACAATCAATTTCACGGCAACCGACTGCACGCGACCGGCAGAAAGTTGCGGTTTTACTTTACGCCAAAGCACGGGAGAAAGCTCAAAACCCACTAAGCGGTCTAAAATTCTTCGAGCTTGTTGTGCATTCACAAGGTCAATGTCTAAACTACGTGGGTGTGACAATGCATACTCAATGGCTTGCTTTGTAATCTCGTGAAAAACAATACGTTTTGTTTTTTCTATTGGAATTTCCGCCGCTTCGGTTACATGCCACGAAATGGCTTCGCCTTCGCGGTCGTCGTCGGTAGCTAACAGTACCTCATCGGCTTCATTTGCCATTTTTTTTATGTCGGCTATCAATTTTTTTTTATCCGGCATAACCTCATAATGCGGTTCAAACTCTTTCTGGACGTCAATTCCCAAATCTTTCGCCGGCAGGTCGCGCACATGCCCCTTGCTGGAAACAATTTCGTATTCTTTACCAATAAACTTTTGAATGGTTTTTGCTTTTGCCGGAGACTCGACGATGATTAGGTTTTTGCTCATAGAGTAAATGATTTAAGAAAATTAAGTTTTAAAAAATTTGGCGGCAAAAATAAAATGTTTTTTATTGGAACAACAAAACTTGGGCAAAAATGATTAATTCTCCTTTATCACCGTTTCCGCTGCCTCAATAATAGCAACAAAATCATTTGCATTTAACGAGGCGCCGCCAATCAGTCCGCCATCCACGTTGGGTTGCGAGAAAAGCTCCAGCGCATTTTGCGGGTTGCAGCTGCCTCCATACAGAATATAAGTAGAATAGGCGATTTCAGTGCCATATTTTTTCTCAATTAATTGGCGGATAAAAGCATGCATCTCTTCGGCTTGTTCGGGTGTGGCGGTTTCGCCGGTGCCAATTGCCCATACCGGTTCGTAAGCGATCACTACACTTTCAAAATCTTCTTTCGGCAAGTGGAATAACGATGCTGAAATCTGTTTTTCTACCACTTCAAAATGCTGATTTGTTTTTCTTTCTTCAATTACCTCGCCACAGCACACTACGGGCACTAATTGGTTTTCTAATAATAAATCCACTTTTTTGGCAATGGTTTGATTCGATTCGTGGAAAAATTTGCGTCTTTCCGAATGTCCTACAATGCAAAACTCAACATCCAATTGCGCCAACATTTCCGCGGATATTTCGCCGGTAACTGCGCCATTTTTGAATTCGCTGCAATTTTGCGCACCTACCGTAAAATCTGCCTCTTGCGCTTGATCGGTAGCTAATTCCAAATAAATAAACGGAGGACAGAGTACCACGCCGGTTTCTAATCTTAATCCGGCAAGCTGCTCGCCAATAGCAATGATTAAATCGTCGGCTTCATCAAACGACTTGTTCATTTTCCAATTTCCAATGACCATTTTAGGTTTCATAGTGATATTTTTGTGATTAATACATTTTAGGTTCAAAGTGTGCAAAGAAATAAAAAAAAAGAAATTCGACACCCATTTATTTTCAACCTTTCACTAAATCTTTTTCCTCATAGAATGTTCTTCAAGACAAATGTGTTAAAATTTTTATCTACCTTTTCCCGCATAAAAAATATACTCAACACATAAAATAATAAACGTAGTAAAGAGCGTATTAGCCACCGAAGTCCAAATGATACGCCACCAATCTGCCCATCGAAATGTTTCTAAAATAGTTACGGTGATTTGTTGCACAAATACCAAAAGGAGGGTATATACTAAAATCCAGGCAAAATCCTTTACGCCGGGTACAGGTTTTATGCCGGTTCCCAAAGGTTTTAATCCGTTTAAAATGAGTATAATATAAGGACGGAGAAATACCATTAAAACACAGGCAAACGCTTGTATTCCATAAGTTTTCAAAAAAGCATCTACTATGAATCCTGTAACAAAGGCAAGGATATATTGAACGGATTTTGGTATTTCTAAAGGAAGTAAAATGAGAAACAACAAGTAAACCACCGGATTTAAAAAGCCGAACCACTGCACATAGTTGAAGACAAATACTTGCAACAGTATCAAAATAAAAAAACGAGAAATGTTGGAGACGAATTTATTCATTCTTAAATTTTGATTTTAAAGAATCTAACTCAGGTTTATATAAATTTGAAATAAGATATACGTTGTGGAGGTTTCTAAAATCGGTAGCCAAGCGTATTTTAATTGTTAAAAATGTATTGTTAGGATTATCGTATTTTTCAATTACGGTTCCAATCAATAAATCTTTTGGAAAAACGTCCGAATAGCCGCTGGTAACGACGGAGTCTCCTATGGAAACCATTAGATGTTGCGGAATATCAATTACTTGTGCAATAGTTGGATCATAATCCAGCCACACTACAGCTCCAATTTGGTTAATGGGCACAATTTTTGCACTTACCCGAAAATTAGGATTCAGCAAAGAGATTACCGTACTGAAATTATTGGAAACATCGCTCACCACTCCCGCTACGCCGTTGGGAGAGAGCACTGCCATATCGGGCATTACCCCATCTTTTTTCCCTTTATCAATAATGATGTAATTATAGGTTTTGTTAATGGTATTAAAAACCACCTGCGCCGAAGAGACGTCGTACATTCTGCGCTTTTTTTTACCTTCTCCCGAAAAAACGGTGTGGCTCGAATCGCCTGAAGAGATAAACATGCTCTCTTTTTCTTTCAATAGCGCTATGTTTTGTTTTATTAACTCTGCATTTTCTTTTGAATAATGAAAATGTTTATAAAATTGATTGGTAAAGTTTTGAACAGGACCTGTAATTTTTTGCATGGTACTTGAAAGTACAAAATGCTGATAATTATTGTGATGATAAACTATCACGAACGCAATAATTAGCAGCGATAAAAAAACCAAAATATGAAAATAGCGCTTGATTAGCTCTCTAAGACTGTTCATTTGAAATAAATAAAAAGCGTGCAAAAATACAATAATGTGTGAACCATGATTTTTATAAAATTAATAAGATTAACAGGATTAAAATAATCTTGGAAATCCTGAAAATCTTATAAAAATCCCGGTTCAGACAAGAGTTGTTTCATTCCTACGGTCGCCTTTTCTTTAATAAAATGCACTTGTCGGCTAATGGGTTGCACCTCTTTCGGGTCAATTACATAAATTTGAGCATCACGCTTGGCGGAATAGAGCAAACCTGCCGCCGGATATACATTCAGCGAAGTGCCGATAACAATGATAATATCGGCTTGCGCTACGATTTCGGCCGCTTGGTGAATTAAAGGGACATCTTCGCCGAACCATACAATAAATGGGCGCAGTAGTTGCCCATCCGGAGCTAAATCTCCGAATGCAAAAGTTTCGTATCCAATATCTTCTACATGCTTTTTTCTATCATCGCTGCACACTTTGGTCAATTCTCCGTGCAAGTGGATGATTTGAGTGGAGCCGCTGCGCTCGTGCAAATCATCTACGTTTTGCGTAATAACGGTTACATCAAAATATTGCTCTAATTCGGCGATAAGTTTGTGGGCGTCGTTCGGTTCCACATTTGCCAACTGGGTTCGCCGCTGATTATAGAAATCTATCACTAACTCCGGGTTTTGGTACCAGCCTTCAATACTGGCTACTTCCATTACGTTGTAGTTTTCCCAAAGTCCGTCGCTATCTCTAAATGTGCTGATGCCACTTTCGGCGCTTACGCCTGCGCCGGAGAGGACTACTAATTTTTTCTTCATATAGTATAGTTTCTCAAATCTTTATTCTTCTGTAAACAGCTGATAAATATCCTTCAAATTCCGCCCTAACCCATTGTAATCTAACCCGCGCCCCACCACAAATTTATCAGGAATGGCAATGCCAACATAATGCACCGGCAAATCTAATTGATAGGCGTCCGGTTTCATGGTTAGAGTGGCAATACGTATCTCCTTGGCACCCTTTTCATTCAATAAATTCACCATGGTTTGGTAGGTGTTGCCGGTATCCACAATATCCTCAATAATAAGCACTCTTTTGTCTTTCACATCTTCCGTTAACCCAATCAATGTTTTCATGTTATCTGTTGATGTTGTGCCTTCATAAGAACTTAATTTGATACACGACAAAACAGATGAAAATTGCAGTTTTTTTAGCAGGTCAGCGGCAAAAATAATGGCTCCGTTTAAAGTTACCAAAATGAGCGGCTGATCGTCAACATAATCTTTATTAAGTTGTTCAGCTATTATGCTAACGGCTTCGTCGATTTGTTCATCCGAAATAAATTTGATGAATTTTTTGTCGTGTAATTGAATTATTTCTTGCACTTTTGCGAAAATTTCGGCAAAAATAACAGTTTTTTGTCTTGAACTTTGATTTTAATAAGATTCTTGAGATTAATAAGATTAAAAAAATCCTGCTAATCTTGTAAATCTTATTAAAATCAAAGTTCAAGACAAAAAAGGCTGCCCTTTTTTGAGCAGCCTTTCAAATATTAGAAAAAGAAAAAACATTATTCTTTGTTTTCTTCTAAATCTTTTTTCAACGTTTTGAAAATATCCAAATCGCCTAAAGTTGTTTTTTCCGTATTTTCATTGATTTTATCAATCTCTTTCTTACGTTTTTTATCTTCGGTGGCTACGCGCTTATCTTCATCTTCTTTTGATTCCTGCCAAGTTTTGCTGTGAGAAAGGTTGATTTTCTTAGCATCTTTTTGGAATTCAATTACTTTAAATGGAAGCGTTTCGTCAATTTTCGGATTGGATTTATCTTCTTTTTGTAACGCGCGGTTGAAGCAGAATCCCTCAATACCATAAGGTAGTGCAACGGTGTATCCTTTGTCGTTTTGTGAAACAATGGTACCTTGATGTGTGGTTCCTACGGCAAAAACAGTTTCAAATACATCCCACGGATTTTCTTCTAATTGTTTGTGTCCTAAGCTCAATCTATGGTTTTCGGTATCCACTTCCAATACTACTACATCAATTTTATCGCCGATTTTTGTAAACTCAGCCGGATGTTTAATTTTTTTCGACCAGGAAAGATCGGAAATGTGAATCAATCCGTCCACACCTTCTTCTAATTCTACAAAAATACCGAAGTTGGTAAAGTTGCGAACCGTTGCCGTGTGTTTAGAGCCGGCAGGATATTTCGTAGTAATATCAGCCCATGGATCAGGAATTAATTGTTTAATACCCAACGACATTTTTCTTTCGTCGCGGTCTAAAGTCAAGATAACGGTTTCTACTTCGTCGCCCACTTTCAAGAAATCGTGCGCCGTGCGTAAGTGTTGCGACCAAGACATTTCCGAAACGTGCACCAAACCTTCAACGCCCGGGCTTACTTCGACAAATGCGCCATAATCGGCAATAACCACTACTTTACCTTTAATTTTGTCTCCCACTTGTAAGTTCGCATCTAATGCATCCCATGGGTGTGGAGTTAATTGTTTCAATCCAAGTGCAATACGTTTTTTACCTTCGTCGAAATCAAGGATAACTACGTTAATTTTCTCATCCAACTGCACAATCTCTTCCGGATGGTTGATGCGTCCCCACGACAAGTCGGTAATGTGAATCAATCCGTCCACGCCGCCCAAGTCTATAAACACGCCGTAGCTGGTAATATTTTTCACCGTACCTTCCAAAATTTGGCCTTTTTCCAAACGTGCAATAATTTCTGCTTTTTGAGCTTCCAACTCGTCTTCGATAAGCGCCTTATGAGAAACTACAACATTTTTGTATTCATGGTTAATTTTAACCACTTTAAATTCCATCGTTTTATTCACATAAACGTCATAATCGCGAATTGGTTTCACGTCAATTTGCGAGCCGGGTAAGAATGCTTCAATTCCGAATACATCAACAATTAAACCACCTTTGGTTCTGCATTTTACGTAACCGGTAATGATTTCATTATTTTCAAAAGCTTGATTCACGCGGTTCCAAGATTGTAGCAAGCGTGCTTTTTTGTGAGATAATTGCAATTGTCCTGTTGCATCTTCTTGATTTTCAACATATACTTCAATCTCGTCTCCAATTTTCAATTCGGGCTTGTAGCGAAGTTCGGAAGCAGTAATTACGCCATCCGATTTAAAACCGATATTTACAACGATTTCGCGTGTGTTAAGAGATACTACAGTACCTGTAATCACAGCATTTTCGTCAATAGATTTAAACGATTTGGTGTACAATTCGGCATAGCGCTCTTTTTCTGTTGGGCTGTATTTGGAGCCTTTTTTCTCAAGGTTGTCCCAATTAAAGTTATCTAATGAATCGTACGCGTTTTCGATTTGTTTTTTAACAAATTTTTTCGCAGGTTTTTCTGCCGCGCCTACCAAGGGCTCTTCTACGGCAGGAAGTTCTGTTGCAACTTCTTCGGCAACAGGTGCTTCAATAGCAGGTTCTTCTGTTACAACTGTTTCAGCCACAGGAGTTTCTACTACATTTTCTTCTTGAACAGGCTGTTCTGCAACTTGTTCTTCGTTTTTTGCTTCCATTTCAGGAGCATTAATTAATTCTTCTGACATTTTGTTTGTTTTCGAATCAAAAATGATTCTTTTTTCGTTTGACTTCGAGGTTAACTTATTGATTACCAAACCAAAGAGCCTCTTTCGGTTGGGGGAGCAAATATATAATTTTTTTGTAATGAATATTAGGGAAGGTTAATTTTAGAGTAAACGCCTTAATTTTTTATTTAATTTTGCCCCCATGATAAAAAAACAAATAACCGATCTAAAAAAAGAGAAAAACGCCATCATCCTGGCGCATTACTACACTTTGCCCGAAGTGCAAGATATTGCTGATTTCGTGGGAGATAGCTTGGCGCTCGCCAAACAGGCAGCCACTACTAACGCGGATATTATTCTGTTTGCCGGCGTGCACTTTATGGCGGAAACAGCAAAGATTTTATCTCCGCAAAAAAAAGTACTGATTCCTGATTTGGATGCCGGTTGCTCCTTAGCCGATAGTTGTCCGGCTGAACAGTTGGAGGTTTTTTTAAAAGATTATCCAAATTATAAAGTGCTGAGTTACATCAATTGTTCGGCAAAAGTAAAAACACTTTCCGACATTATTGTAACCTCCGGAAATGCGTTGAAAGTGGTTAATTCATTACCCGAAAATGAAAAAATTGTGTTTACACCGGATAGAAATTTGGGCGCTTACATTAATAAGGAAACCGGACGGGAAATGGCGCTTTGGAACGGCGCTTGCCACGTGCACGACCAACTTACAGCAGATGAGGTTTTTAAGCTAAAAGAAAAACATCCGAATGCTAAAGTATTGGCGCATCCGGAGTGTAAGGCTACAGTGCTGGCGCTCGCCGATTTTGTAGGATCCACCGCCGCCATGCTTCAGTTTGCAAAAAATGACCCCTCACCGGAATTTATTGTGGCTACCGAAACCGGCATTTTGTATGAAATGCAAAAGCAAAATCCCGGGAAACAATTTTATGTGGTAAACAATCCCGAAACTTGCGCTTGCAACGACTGCGAGTATATGAAACTGAACACGTTGGAAAAAATCTATCATGCCTTAGAAACCGAATCTCCGGAAATAATATTGGAAGATGAACTAATTAGAAAAGCGTTGGCGCCGATACAAAAAATGTTAGAATTTTAAACTGCTATCTCATACCGCACACCGCTTCTTATAAATTTCCACTACATTTTCCAATAACGATGCGATAGTCATGGGACCCACGCCACCGGGAACCGGTGTAATAGCTGCCGCTTTCTTTTCAATATCTTCTACGTCAATACTGTTGTAGAGATCGCCGACCAATTTTCCGTCCACACTATTAATGCCGACATCTACTACCACCGCGCCTTCTTTCAGCATATCCGCATTAAGCAAATTCGGATGCCCGATGGCGATAATCAAAATTTCTCCTTGGCGGGTTAAATAAGCTAAATCTCTTGTTTTAGAATGGCAAACGGTAACAGAAGCGTTCTCACGAAGCATCAGTTGCGCCATGGGTTTTCCTACTAAGTTACTTCTTCCGATTACCACACAATGTTTGCCGGTGATGGAAATATCTTCCGCTTTTAATAACGACAAAATTCCTTTGGGGGTACAAGGAATAATGGCTTCCCCGGATCTGTTTAACAATCCCACATTCATGGGGTGTAAACCGTCAACATCTTTTTTATAATCAAGGGCTTGCAAAATAACATTCTGGTCAATGTGTTTGGGCAAAGGCAATTGTACCAATATGCCGTCCACTCCGGGGTCGTTATTCAATATTTCTATTAAAGCAAGCAATTCGTCTTGCGATGTTGAGTAAGGAAGAATGTTCAAATCGCATAAAATGCCGATCTCATTGCACGATTTTTGTTTGCTTTTTACATAAGATACGCTGGCGGGATCATCGCCTGCCAAGACGATGCAAAGTTTAGGCGCGCGTCCATATCTTTTCACCAAATAATCAATCTCAATAGCTAAAACCGATTTTATTTTCTTAGCTAAAGCAGTCCCGTTTAATATTTTCATAAAAATGTCGTTATTGTGGGCGGCAAAGGTATGGTTTTTTTTATTTTTGCCACCTGAAAAAAATCTGAACCATGATTTTCGTAAGATTAATAAGATTTACAGAATTATCGTTCAGCAAATCATTAATCGTTAATCACTAATCACTATGAAGAAAAACCTGCTTTTTTTCTCTCTTTTTATTTTCTCTTCATTTTTTCAACTTTTTTCTCAAAATGGGTTAGAAAATCCGGTACAATGGGAATTTAAGACAGAAAAAATTAATGACTCGGTTGCGGAATTGCAATTTATTGCCACCATAAAAGATAAATGGCATCTCTATTCGCAACACCACACAGGAATGGAAATACCGTTGAGTTTTGAATTTAAAACCTCCTCTAATTATAAAAGATTGGGCAAAGTTTGGGAACCTAAAGCAAAAGTGTTTTACGATCCTGTATTTGAAGACACAACACTTTATTTCGATAAAAAAGTTACCTTCAAACAAAAAATACAAGTGTTTACGAATGAGCCTTTTGAAATAAAAGGTGAACTTTCCGGACAAGCTTGCATAGAAGGGCGTTGCGTAGCGATAGATCGAAATTTTGCGTTTTCGGTTTCGGGGTTTGAAGCCATTAATGTAGTTTTTGCCCAAGAAGATGTTATTGCCGGCGAAAATGATGTAATAGATGAAGATTTACCGTTTGTTGAGGGAGATTTTGCAGATAATGAAGTACATACTTCGGAAGAATCTCTCCTTCTCTTTTTCTTAGTGGCCATTTTGGGCGGCTTGGTAGGATTGCTTATGCCTTGCGTGTTTCCCATGATTCCCATGACGATTTCCTACTTTTTGAAAATGGGATCGAAAACGAAGGCTTATGCGCTCTTTTTCGGAGTATCTATTGTAGTTATTTTCTTGCTGCTGGGTATCTTGTTGTCTGTAATTTTCGGTGCAGACTTCGCGAATATTATTAGCACACACTGGTTTCCCAATATTTTATTTGCCGCCATATTCGTGATCTTTGCTTTCTCGTTATTCGGTTATTTCGAAATAGCTTTGCCAAGCAGTTGGATTAACAAATCGGCAAAAATGGAGAGCACCGGTGGACTTATTGGTGTATTTTTCGTGGCATTAACATTGGTATTGGTTTCTTTCTCGTGCACGTTGCCCATTGCCGGCGCCGTAGCGTTAAACTCTGCAGATGGTTCGTTTTTAAAACCGATTATCGGCATGTTGGGATTTTCGCTCGGCATTGCCGTTCCGTTCACTTTGTTCGCTTTTTTCCCGAGCATGCTGAAAACAATGCCCAAATCGGGCGGATGGATGAATACGTTGAAAGTGCTTTTGGCATTTGTGGAATTGGCGTTTGCGCTGAAGTTTCTCAACGTTCCCGATCAAACCTACGGTTGGCGTTTGTTAGACCGCGAAGTTTATTTAGCATTTTGGATTGTGATTTTTGCTATGATGGGATTTTATCTGATGGGAAAAATAAGATTTCCGCATGATGAAGAGATGCCGGTGCAAAAAAGTTGGCTCCGCCTTACGTTAGCTATTTTTACTTTTGCCTATGTGGTTTACTTAATCCCCGGTATGTTTGGCGCACCGTTGAAAGCTATTTCCGGATGGCTGCCCCCCATGACCACTCAAGACTTTGACATCAGCAAAATTGTGCGCGAAGAGACCGCAAGTTTCTCCGGCGCTTCTACCGATCAGAGCGAGTGGGAAAAACCGCGCTATGCCGACAAGCTGCATTTACCCCATGGCATTTTCGGATATTTTGATTTAGATCAAGCGCTTCGCGTAGCAAAAAAAACCCATCGCCCTGTGTTTGTTGATTTTACCGGACACGGATGTGTCAATTGCCGCAATGTGGAAAGTGTTGTTTGGGCAGATCCGCGTGTACGTGCAAAGTTTGCAAAAGAATTTGTTGTAGTGGCGAAATATGTTGATGACAAAGTGATAAAATTGCATCCCGAAGATATAGTTTTGGATAACAACGGCGAGCCTATTACCATGTTGGGCAAAAAAGCGATGTTCTATGAACAACATAAGTTTAGAGAAAATTCACAACCGGCTTACTTTATTATAGATATAGATGGCTCTGTGTTAGCGGGACCTATTTATTACGAATTAAATGTAGAAAACTATTTGAAGTTTTTGGAAGAAGGAGTAAGGCTTTTTAACGAAAAGCATGGTAATTAACGCAAAAAAATCCCCTTCAAAAATTTGAAGGGGTGGCTCGCGAAGCGAAACGGGGTAGTTTAAAACGCCAACCTTACTTTAAGCCCCGCCGCCATAAAATTTATCTTTTCGGTTAAAGAAGGCAACACGCTGTTGGTGGTAAACTCCGCAGGGTTAGAATTGGTATAGCTTATAAAGGGTTGATTATTATCTTTGAGAATGTTGTTCAACCCATAGTCAAAATAAGCGCCGATGCTGAATGATGTTCTTTTGCCGAACCTTAATCCTGCTTCAAGAGAGAGCATGGTAGATACGCCCAACTTCAGTTTTCCTTCCGAATACCGGTTTGTGAAAGTGCCAAAGTCTGCAAACTCCTGCGAGGTAATCCTATTATCATAATTAGGGTAATAGCCTGTGTTAGTGATCGTAACATCCGATGCATAATATTTAACGTTTAGCGGAATGCCTATCTTAATGCCGCCCAGAGCATAGAATTTCAATATTTGAAACTGCGCCATAATGGGAATGTTTAAAACCATGGCATTTTGAGTTTCGGTGTAATTGCTGAGCTTGGAGTGTAAATCGAAACGGTTGCCTTTGCTATCGGTTAGTCCCGGAGTAATGATGGTTACACCGTCTACCAATTTCGCTTTGGCATTGTATATACCCAAGCCCGCTCCAACGTGGATACCCACCATATCAATGAAGAGCAATGTGTAACCCACGCCAAAATCCCCACCAAAGCCGTAGCTAAGTTTGCCCTCAGCTTCATGTAATTTATAATCGAAGGTGGACAAACCGCCCCCGCCATTAATTGAAAACTGGTGTGAAGTTTGCGCCGATGCACACAAGCTGCTCACGGCAATACATAATAGGATAATAATTTTTTTCATAACTTTTATATTTGATATAATTTTGATTACTTCATTAGATTCAGAATATTTTCAAATGTGCATCGTTAATTATCACCGTATCACCAACTTGCTTAATAACGACAATGCCCCGATTAATGCATTCTTGTTCTAATTCTTGATAGAAAGTCATCGTAGCTAAACCCAAATAAATTTGATGATTTTTATATTCAGGGAAATTAACTCTAAAAGTTTGGGCTTTTCTTAAAATTGTAGGCACATCGTTTACGTGCGCTTTAAATTTAATTTCCACAATTCCTACGGATTTTCCGTTAATGAGCAGGATATCATACTCATCTTCAAATCCTTTTTTGGGAATTCCTTTTACATGCTCAATCATCTCATCGAAATTTTCGCCAAAGAAATTCTTTTGTCCTTTTTTAAAGGAGTTAATAAAATACTCTTCTGCAAAGAAACCGTGATTATTTGCCCAAGAGCCCGTTAACTTTTGCAGTTCTTTAATTTGAATAGCATTTTCTTGTAAAATTGCCCAAACACTTTCGGGCGTTGCATGTGATACGTTAGATAGTGAATTCATTTTTTTCTCTATGCTTTTAATGATACTTGATTTAACGCGGCGAAAATATAAAAGTTTTCATTTCAAAATTAATTTTAATAAATTATTTTTCTAATAATCAGCATATTAAAAATGAAATAAAATTACATTTTCCGGAAAATAATGCATTTTTTTCGATGAAATGTACAAAAACTCTCTTTATTGACGTCGGTTAAAACTGCGTGGCTGTTGCGCAACCCCTGAAAGGGGTAAATCAATAGCGTAGGGCATCGCCCTACGAGAGAGTGGTAGCATAATCAAAAGAGCCCTGAAAGGGCGTAATCATTAGATATCAGACTTTCAGCCTGATAAATTTAGCAATTGTATTTTCCGTAGGGCGATGCCCTACGCTATTGATTACGAGGCTTTCAGCCTTATAAGTTAGTTGTGCAATAACCACGCTCGTTAGGCGGCATTTTGGGTTTTATTATTTTCATTACGAGTAATTTCAAGGTTAATAAGCCAAATTAATGTTCTGCAACGCAACGCACAGAAAAGCCGTACGCCTTATTGGCAAAGTTCTCGTAAAAGGTGTTGCTGGCGAAGTTCAAGTAGGAAGCGTAGAGGCTATAGTAGACCTTAGTACTACTCCAATAATAGCCGCAACCACCTACAGCGTTGAGTTTGCCAGTACTGTTGTTACGGTTGCCGGCGGCAGGGAAGAAGAGAGAATCCGATTTGTCACCAATATAGCGTCCGTTAATGCCGTTTAAATTATCCCACACACTACCGGAACTTACTAAACTGAAGATCTCGGATTGTGTAGGCAAACGCCAACCTTCAGGACATGGGTCGTTTGCCGGTTCCCAACTGTCTCCGGTAAGAAAAGAATCGTCCCAAGTAGTTCCACCATCGCTATTCTTCATAGGTTCGATGCTGCTCCAGCCCACATTACGATTCCATTGGTATAGCATACCCGCGTCGTAAGGATGATTAGTAAATCTGCCGGGAGTATTTACATTACGTGTCGCCCATTTTATGCCATTAATGATCACACCTTTCTCTTCCTGATTTACAGTAATAATAGTTACAACACATTCTGCCGTATAGTTTCCCTCAATAGTTGTAACTACAATTGTGGCTTCACCATCAGAGCGAGCCGTTATTTGTCCACTTGACGTAACTGTAGCCACTGTAGGATCATTACTTCTCCATGATACAAGTTTGTTAGTAGCATCTTCCGGCAATACAGTTGCAATAAGTGTTTTGTATTCTCCAACTTCAAGAGTTAAAGAAGTTTCATCTAATTTAACTCCTGTAACAGCTATATCTTTCTTACAGTTTGTAAAAATGGCTATCAAAAGCACTGAAATTGTCAATAAATAAAAGTTTTTTTTCATAAATTTTATGTTTATAATTTTCTTTTTATCTCACATTCAATATATTTCTTTTCAATATTGCTGCTGCACTTTTCAAATGCCGCATAACTATGGTATATACGTATTTTTTTAACCATTATTGCAACTTAATCTTCACCTTATTTCAACAACGAAACAACCTTAGTAGCAGAAAGTTTCGCGTAAATAATAAACCCTATTCCCTTATTCATCTCACATCAAAAATAAGGGAGTAAGGTTAAAATTAGGTTTCTTTTTCTTCATAGCACGAGATTCCTCACTTCGCTAACGCTTCGTTCGGAATGACTACACACATCCGCGTTATGAGAGAGGTGGAAGGAGCGGCGGCGAAAAGAACTTTGTCTTTGATAACGTTAACCGCCGCCGCTCCTTCCACCTCTTTCCCCCTTGATGTACGCGTACCCGTCATTCCGAGTGCAGCGAGGAATCCCTTACAAATTACCGGCGGTTTTATTGCCGTCGGTTTTAACTGACGAATAAGTGATAAGTGAACAAACTAAAATTCCTTTTCCACTTGTGGAAAAGGTGGTAGCCGGCGGCAACAATTTTTTTTTAATTCAAAACATAAACCGCCGTCGGCTGACGGAAAAGGTTGTATAAATATAATTCCTAATAATTATTTTGAAAAAAAGAATTATTTTTCAAATGTCTCGTCCTGAAATAGGTTTACACAAAACCAAAAAGGAAGTCAACCCATGTCAGGACGAGACAAACTAATGTTATTGGTCAAAACTCAACAATAATTTCCTTATGTGGAATTTTTCCATTCACGAATTTGAGTATAATTTCTTCTCTATTAGGGTAATCTGAAAACAATTTTACTCCAATGTCATTAATTTCTGAGTAATCTTGAATATTTTTCAGTGAATAAACAATCATTCTTGGTGCATTTTCAAAATCAGGTCCTTCAAGTATCCTATCACAGCTCTTACATTTAGGATGAAATGTAAGAGTGGGCGGATATTCCCACATAAATTTTTTGAAATCTGATTTTTCTTTTACTTTTAACAAAACTGTATCGGGAACATTTTGGTCTATTGAATAATAAAGTTTTGCAAAAACCAATGTGTTAGTATCAACTACATTAGGGTAGGTTTCAATGCCTATGTAAATGTTAATGAGAGGTTCAACAATTTGAATTTTGTAAAATCTATGATTGTACTTTAAAAAAGTTCTGTTTTCCTTTATTGTCGAAAGTTCACAAATGCTTGGAATTCCGCAACAGGCATCTATTTGAGCGAGTAAACAATTACCGTGAGGATAATATTCAAAACGATCAACAGGTTTTGAGTAGGTAAATGCTCTTTCTTTGGAAAAATTAGGATAAATGGTAAGGTCAAATTTCGTACACTGTTCGTAACCAGTGTAAGTAGGACGATTACTGATGTGCTTTTCATACTTGATTAATGCCTTTTCACGATTGAAAGGAATTAGATAGTATGAAATTTCGTTATAATGGATGCGTTCAAATTGATCCATATAAACACTCACTTTAACTGTAGATGAATCTTCAAAAATAAGCATAGAAGTATCTCGCTCACTGTATTGTGCAAAACACAAAATAACATTAAGTACAAACACTATGCAAATACCAATTTTTTTCATAATTTATTTTTTTAATTATTTTTGTGTAAATACAATACGTTTGAAATGATAAATATCTTCTTTATATTCCATTGTTCCGTCGGGGAGCAAATAACCCCAATCCCACAAATCTGGACTAGCAGGAATTGGTGTATATTCTTCCGATTCTATTAAGAAAGATTTACAACTTTCATTAAGCCCCATTGTGCCGAAGCCCGAAGGAAAAACTAATTCGTATATTTTTTTAGTACCCTCTGTGTTACAATATTCCCTACAACGTATTATTCCAGGACTATTTTTTATTTTTTCTTTTACACAGTCCGGAATATTTTTTGCATAACGCCCTTTGTTTTCTTCATCAGATTTACAAGTAGTTAAGCATAATAGTAATATCACTGCGCTTAAAAATAGAATCATTTTTTTCATAATTAGTCTCCTTTTTTTATATTACACTTTCTAAGAGTCTCTTTAGCATATTCGGCAACTCTTTCATCTTTGCTGTGCGTTTGTTCTTCAATGAGGCGCAATGCTTCCGTTGTGCCCATAACTCTTAATCCATCTATAGCACGAAAAATATTAAGGGGAACTTCGCTACGAATTGCCTCCACAAAAATAGGAAAAATTGTTTCGTATTCGCCTAAGGGGGCTAAACCATAAGCGGCTACCGATACTCTTTCTTTTAATTATTTTTGCTCCAATAGTAAGATATAGTAATTTTTGGCTGCCTTTCCTCCCAATGTATAATAAGTCCAAGTGCAACTATATTGTAAATTTTCATCGTAAGGAGCGTGGTAACATACTTCATCCAATAATTTAACGGCTTCTTCTTTTAAACCGGAATAAGCAGTATAAACACCAAAAATGGTATAGGCGCCGGCTAAAGCTAATTTTTCGGGTACCGAAAGCGCTTCTCTTTTGCCATATTCAACTATGCAAGGCAAGTAGTCGGGATTTAAACTCCAGGCAAGACACACCAAGGCATCGCAGCTAACTGCCACAGAGGGGTTATTTTTTACCAAAACCATAACCGCCTAACAGAGTTTTATTTGGAAAATTAAAAGAGAGCTTAAATTCAGGGGAAAAATGTTTTTTCTGAGATTCTTGCGCACCTGTCCCAAAAACAGTTCCTAAAAAAATAATTAATAGTAAAAAGCGGAATTTCATAGCACTGCAAATTTTGAGGTTAAAATTTTATCTTTAAAAATTAGTGAGATGATGTAAATGCCGGAAGGAGGGTTAGGAAGTTGAATTTGTTGTGTAAACGTGTTTGTGTTATAAATTATTGCTCCTTATTACCTTATTTACATCACATCAAAAATAAGGTAATAAAGTTAAAATTAATGTATTATGGTTTGCTAATAAGGTTGTTTAGTTGTTGAAATAAGGTATAAATAAAGTTATATTTATTTTACGATGCGAAATTACCGCTGTATCACCATCTTCCGCGTTAACACCGCCCCATCTTTCAGAATGATAACCACGAAAAACGTACCCGTAGCGGTGGTTTGTAGTTGAATGGTGTTTGATGTAAGCTCTTGGTTTTCGTAAATAGTAGCTCCCAACGAGTTAATAATTTTGAGGTTGCCAATAGCGGTGAGAGAGAAATTAGTTTCTAATTGGAAGGTGCCGGGGTTAGGGTTAGGAAGGATGGAAAAATGAGGAGCAGCGTTTTCATCTTGCTGCATTGGGTTATCTAAACTTAAAGATTGAGGTGGATCTAAATTTTCTGTTTCCTCAGATTCTTCGTTTAATGATTTACCCATATTATACTTAATCCACGGAGGATCGTTAACTACAAACTTATTCTTATAGCGAATAATGTCTCCATTGCAATACTCTATAGAAAATGTAATTCTATACTTTACTTTACCTTGAGTGGTAATAGCGGTTTGGAAATCCCATAATTCAAAATTTCCGTTCCTATCTATTTTTAGTGTATTAGAATATACCACTTTATTTTCCTTCCTATCAACTATCTCATAAGTAATTTTTTTGGCGTACAAAAGACGCACTATTTTAAGTTTGTTATGTCCATGAGACCAATAACCAGAAAAGGGGAAAAATGGGGCCTTCCACCCTCTACAAAGCGTTGTACAAATTCTTGAATATTCGGGGCCGGAAAGGTCTTCCCACCTCTGCGTACAAAATTCAGAACCTCGCTCAGCATGAAAACCCGGAAGTAGAACAACTGAACCTTCTTCTTCTGTAATAAAACTTACTTTTTTTCCTGATTTTACAGTCACATCTCCTTTTGCAGTTATTTTATTATAAGCCATAACTTTCTGATAAAGTTGATCAGTTTTTGTTATCATTTTTTCTTCCGTAACATCCACACAAGGCGCAGTACAGGGACCACCGCAATCATATCCTTCTTCTCCTTTGTCAAAGTCCCACGCGCAGTTGAAACATTTAGACGGTGGTGGAGGTGGTGGTGGCGGGCAGGCTTTAAAACACACATCACCGCAATCAACACCTTCTTCTCCAAGGTGTGCATCATGCTTGCCGTTATAGCAATGACAAGGTAACCCTCGGCTGCCACAATTTATAGTAACAAGGGTATTTGTCCACTTAACATCTCCGTCATCTACGAATTCCTTGTATGACATGAATTGAAACCCTCCAGTAGAGTCATTCCAAGGATCCACATATTTAATATTATTCCCATTTATTCCGTGAATAACAACCGCATGTCCTATAGTTCCAAAAAAGTCCGCCCATTGAACAACTATGGGGCGTTCCATGGTAAGTTGTTCTATAATTTGTTGTAATAAAAAAGCTCCCGGTAATTCATTAGTTGGAACAGGACCAAATTCCCACAAAACATCCCCTACACTACCCGTACCATCACCTCCAAAAAAATTTAACCCTTTATCGTTGCAATATAAAGGATTAACAGGACAACAATTAGTAAAGCCATACATACCAATATTGCACCTCCGCACATAGTCCATAATTTCGCATTGTAGCGTATAAGGTTTTTTATAATACCCTATCACGCTTTGTGATGCAGCAACACCACACCATCTGCTTTGTTGCTGGGGAACCCAAGGTACATCTAAATCAATCCACTGGGCGTTTAAAGAAACGGTTATTCCAAAAAAGAGTAATACAATATATTTTTTCATACCATTAGTCTTTTATTTGTTTAATAACTTCACGTAAACTATATTCCTTAAAATATTCGCCCGTTGCCGAGTTATACACTTGTACAATAATATTTTTATTCTCCTTCCGAATAATAAGATATCTAAATCCCGGAGAGATAACTCGTATACCCCCAATTATCAAGTCTTTGTATTCATAATTATGGAGAATTCCTCCGGCACCTCCCCATCCCACCAATGTGTATTGCCCATCATCCTCAAGTTTAACCCTTGTGTTAAAAAGAGGTTTACCGTCAGACATCATAGGCACTTCCCATGCATCTGTGAATCTTAATTTTTCATTGCTATAATCAATCATATACACGGGAATAGGTTTACCCAAATGTAAATGTTCCAACTGCTTTCTGTTTTTTATGCCAAATCTGGAAAGATTTATGTCAGAACCGTTAATAAAATCCGAATAGACTTCATTAACCACCATTTTTTCAATTTCCGGTGTCATTTCCAATTCATTTTTTGGTAAAGAATCTATGCTGATATTGCCTATTAATCGTTGCATCCTTTTTTGCGTAATATCTTTTATAAGGTTATTAACCTCACTGAAACTATTCTCGTTCTTAAAATATTCGCGCGTTGTTTTGCCATAATCTGGTCTAAAATTAGAATATTCGCGTGTTGTTTTGTCATAATCTTCTACAAAAATATCTCTATTCTCTTTTCTAATAATAAGATAAGTCATTCGAGGAAAGTTTCTTTGTTCTAAAATTCCAACAATAGAATCTTTATATTCATAATTAAAGATGCGCTCTGCCTTATCGCGCTCTACGAGACTTAAAAATACGTAATCTCCTCTATTTGTACGTGTGCCTCTTGCTAAAAAAAGAGGCTCGCCATTAAATAGGAAAGGCAATAGCCAACCTGAGAGTTTTAAGGTATCATTCTCAATGATATACTCGGGAAAAGGTCTTCCCAATTCTAAATTCTCTACCTGCGACCAATATTTTCTGTCATATTCGGAGAGATATACATGAGGATGGCTTTTAATCTGCGTAAGCACTATTTCTGTTATTTCCGGCGGCATTTTTAATTCTTTTTCTTCCGTTTGTGCGTTTGTTATTGCCAAAACGCTTAGTAAACTTATAATTAACATTAATTTCTTCATAATTAGTCTCCTTTCTTAATATCTTTAGGGTTAAAATTTATTAGCTGCTCTCTTATTGTTAGCCTGTTTTTTTCTTCCGGTAAATTTATAATCAATTGTATCGCCTCCTCCGTACCAATCTCCGCCAGCCCCATTACGGCAGTATGCACCTCATATTCATCATCGCTATTCAGGGCGGCTGCAAAGATAGGAAAGGTTTGCTCATATTCGCCTAACTCTGCTAAGAATAAAGCGGCGTACAATCTAAATTCTTCCTGTTCTAATTGTGCGGTAAAAAAATCAATGGCAGCGTCCCCACCTATATTCATGTAATTTACAATACAACTTGCCAGCACATCTGTCGGCGCATCGTAACATACTTCCTCTAAAATAGCAATCGCTTGTTCTTTTAAAGCGGGCATATCATCATGCACGCCAAAAATCATAAAGGCGGTGGCTATGGCTGCTTTTTCTTGTATCGAAAGCGCCGGCTTTCCTGCATATTCCAATATACAGGGCAAATAATCGGGCTCTAGCATCCATGCCAAAAACATAATCGCGTTGCAACGGTCGGTTTCCGAGGAGCTCCTTTTAATTTGAGTTTCAAGAAAATCGAACGATTCTTTGCATCTGTAGAATGAAATAGCTCTCAAATATTTATATTTTTCCTTTTCGTCTCCTCTTGCGGCTGCATTACGAAAATTATTAATGGTTTCTATTGCTGCCGCACAATCGTCGCTTTCATATCTATCTCTTATTTCAAAAGAAGTTAGAAAAAGTTCTTCTTCGGCATACTCATACGGATTATAGTCATAATCATCCATTTGTGCGCTTAGTGGGATGATAATTGCTAAAAAAAATAAAATTAAAACTATCCTTTTCATTATTCGCCTCCTTTCGCTTGCTTCAATTCATCTATTTCTTTTTGCATTTGAATAATATAAAGCGTAAGTTCTTCAATTTTCAATAAAAGTTTACTTTGCATATCTCCAAGCTCAACCCCGTTTTCTTCTACTTCTTGGGCAGATGGGATTTGGGGTAACCGCTTGTTTTGTTGAATATATTGTTCTACTTCGCTCAAAGATAGGAGGTTGTAGTCGTCTTCGAATACGTAGTCGGGCCAGCCGGCTAAACTTACTAAAACTTCTTTGGCTTTTAGTACGCCGGTATGGCTTAAATGAAGTTTAATGTTTTCTTTTACTTTTGCATCGCTCACTGTTTGAGCTCCTCCGC
>Ga0209737_10000020_pt1 | contig 135255 bp, 136 predicted proteins | sample TergutCu122P3_FD_187284 | JGI IMG/M metagenome (GOLD analysis project Ga0209737, IMG submission 187284) | Cubitermes ugandensis P3 segment gut microbial communities from Kakamega Forest, Kenya - Cu122 P3 (SPAdes) (version 2) | ecosystem: Host-associated > Arthropoda: Insects > Digestive...
TCTATTTCTTTTGTTGAGGCTTTGGCTGTGATGCCGGCGATTTGGCACGTGGCTTCTCGGCTTGCGTGCCATCCGCACGTTGACGATTGATGATAAAGAAGAGAGCGGCTACGGCACTCAAAAGAACAATGATGAGTACGATCATTATTGAGGTAAAAGAGTCCCCTGCTAATCCTTGCGCACCCTCTGCAGCATCGATAGTTTCAAAACTGAATGAAACCCCATATGTCTCTCCCGCTTTCGCGCCTTCAAAAGTGGGACCGTAAAGCATACCACCAGATGGTCCGGTTGCATACACTTCGTGTCCTGGCTTTTGATCGTAATTGAGCACATTCTGCGGAGCTTCAGCGGCAATAATAAGGGTGCTGACATCGGTTGCGGGCGTATAGACAAACTCAACCGTACCCATGTTATTGCCCAATAAGGTCATGTAGGGCTTAGTCAAACTTGCCTCAATCTGAACCACGCGATGCTTGGTGGCCTCAATAAGATAGATGTCCCATCCGTCCTTTGTTTCCAGCAACTCATATTTTGTTGTAGGATCCTCATCCGGGTTACCGGTACCTGCAATCTCACCAACCCAATCCACACGAACACCTTCGGGCACCGCAACGGGGACCTGCGCTGGGAGCGTCGCACCCTCAGGAAGATACGCACCAATAATAATTATGGGATGATTGTTGAACATAGAGACTTGCACCCTGAGCTCTTCAACTCTTGTGATCGGTGAGGCAAAACCAAAGGATGCCATCGAGGCGAAAAGACACGCGACAAAAACCACAAGAACCATAATTGTCGCAATGGAATTCTTACGAGTTAACATTTGTTTCCTTTCAGGTATTCATATACGCTCATACAAGCATACCGTAAGCGCGCATTGTTCACAAAATCACTTCATGAGCAGTTACCTCATTCGGACGAATAATCCACCATAAATGAAAGCCTGCATCTCTCGATAAGATGTGCTACCATGTTTTCTGCCCGTATTGCATGGCCGGGTAGCTCAGTTGGTAGAGCAACGGACTGAAAATCCGTGTGTCGCCAGTTCAACTCTGGCCCCGGCCACCATCCACAAAATGAGAAAATCATCGATTTGATTTCGTGAAGGATGCTGTCGATCAGATAACTGAGAAGAGATCGGATCTTAAGGACGTTCCGCTCAAGGAAAAAGTCACTAGAACGTACCGGTGACAGAGAAGATCGTCACACAGGTTCCGGTCGTAGAAAAAGAAGTCAGGGTTGTTCATCGCTCAAAGAAAGTGCCGGTGCCGAAAGGGATCGGCACTTTTCTTAACGGAGAAAGTGCGCCTAAGCGCACTTTCTCCGGAATACGACAATCTAAAACAAAGTTTATGCTTTAGATGGAAGCGCCACTGAACCTCTAGGGACTTTAACTGCTTGAGAGCGTCCGGGACTCAACGCGTTGAGTACTACTGCACGTAAGCCGGCCAAAATGAACATGGCTGGGTGCACCACAAACGCCAACACAACTCCTGCAAGGATAACAATCTCCACTAGTCTGATTCCTGCCATAATGTCAGCCATAACACCACTCCTTCCGCTCTTTTCGAGACTTACCTATACCTATACTTGCTCCATGGCTTCTAGGTATTGCTCTAGCGGACAGGGATGGGGCCAGCGAGTGTGGCCTCCGCCAATTACAACCTAATTGAATTCTATGGGTTTGCAGGCTCAAAATACGTGACTTTGCATAATGGCTGGTAAAGGGCTTGATTTTAATCGCAAGCGGTAAAGAAGTATACTTTGCTCATAATTGAACGGTAGATATAGTCCGGTGAGAGGTTTTATGCGTTAATGGCCGCCTCCATGAAGCATCTCAATAGCATGTTCGAGCTGATCCTCGATGAACGAGAAGGCTTCGGTGGCTGCTTTCGTGCTACCCGGTAGGTTCACGATGAGAGAATCTTTCCGAAGTACCGCTTGACCACGGGAAAGCATCGCACGGCGAGTAACCGCCATCGATTGCATACGAATCGCCTCCGCAATACCAGGAGCAAAGCGTTCGCCAATGGCAAGAGTGGCTTCAGGCGTTATATCACGTTTACTGAAACCGGTACCCCCACAGGTCAGAACTACATCTGCCCCGATTTTATCCGTTGCGGCAGTAAGCGCTCTTCCAATCGCAGTGAAGTCATCAGCGACTATTTCGTGAGAAATAACTTCCCAGCCCTTATCCTCGATCAACGATGTCAACGCGTGGCCTGCCTCATCTGTCTCAAGAGTACGCGTATCGCTACAGGTAATAATGGCAAACTTTAAGGCGATCATCATCACTCACTCACCTTATTGCACCCAGAAGTATTATCCGGATGATTCTCTTGATAGTTGGCCTCACAGGTACCGTTTCCTAATTCAAGAACTTCGACCTTATCGCCGACCTCTATCTCCGCCGGAGTACGCACCACAAAAAAGATTCCCTCTTTGGGCATCACGCAATCCCCCGCCTGATAATAAATGGCGCACTTGGTATGACAGATCTTTCCAATCTGAGAAAGTTCGAGTACCGCATCCCCCACACGAACGCGCGTGCCTATGGGAAGCTCCATCAAATCGATACCTTCGGTCGTAAGGTTTTCCGCAAAGTCACCGGGATTGACATCGAGACCTTTCTCACGCATTTTCTCGATCGACTCGATAGCAAGCATCGATACCTGGCGATGCCAGTCGCCTGCATGGGCATCGTCTTCAAATCCCCGATCCAGAATCAAAGTCGCGCGATCCTGAGGGATCTTCCGCATTGTTTTTCGTGGCGAAAGATTGATTGAGATTACACGTGCACCACTCATCTATATCACCGTCTCATTCTCGTCTGTGCGTGTATAGACACCGCTTTTTCCACCCGATTTGTACTTAAGTTGAATATCTTCGATAATCATCGCTTTATCAATCGCCTTACACATATCATAGATGGTCAATGCGGCTACTGATACTGCGGTAAGCGCCTCCATCTCCACTCCCGTTCGACCAACAGTCTGAGCAGTTGCTTCGATGGCGACACCGATGCGATCACTTCCCTTTGCCAAAGTGAACTCAACCCCGACCTTTGTGAGTGCGAGAGGATGGCAGAGTGGAATCAATTCGCTCGTCCGCTTTGCTGCCATTATTCCCGCAATCCGCGCAGTTGCTAAGACATCTCCCTTGACGATCTCACCCTCACTGATTGCATCCAAGGTCTCTGGGTTCATCGAGACGAATCCGCTCGCAATCGCTTTTCGGATCGTTTCATCCTTTGTCCCGACGTCGACCATGGAGGCTCTTCCCTGTTCGTCTAGATGCGTCAGTCTGTTTTCCATACTACCCTCCGATATGTGACATCAAACGTTCAGTCGAGCTAAACGTATTACCTGCCGGCTTATCCATAATCGCTTGCTTGATTATCTCATCAGTCGCAGTATCATCGACCGATCGCAATGCGTCTCGCGCGTCATATTCCTTGTCGCTGAACAAACAGGGTCTCAACATCCCATCAGCGGTAAGCCTGAGTCGGTTGCATCTGTCACAAAAATGATTCGAGAGAGCGGATATCACGCCTATCGTCCCTTGGGCTTCCTCGAATTCGAAATACCGAGCAGGACCTGCCCCTTGAGGAGCCGCATCTTTGCGAAGCGAGACAAGTTCCTTGAGGCCAGCGGCTTTTCCTGCCTGTGATATGCATTCGACTACCTCATTCGAAGAAATCACCTCATCGTTGCTCCACCCCTGACCATCGCTACCGGTAGATGAGCCGACCGGCATATACTCGATGAAGCGAATATGTAAGGGGTTATCGAGCGTCATACGGGCAAATTCAAATAAATCCTGTTCGAATGAGCGCATCACTACCACATTGACCTTCACCGGCTCAAATCCTTTTTCGAGCGCAACATCGATTCCTCGCAACGTATCATCGAGCTTTCCGCCACGAGTGATTCTTGCGAAGTGATCCGGATCAAGCGTATCAAGAGAGATATTGACACGAGTCAAACCTGCGTCTTTGAGTTCGTCGGCATATTGAGGAAGAAGTGTGCCGTTTGTTGTGAGCGAAACCTCTTCGATGCCCCCAATCGCATGAAGCTTTTTAATGAACGCGGGAACACCGAGGCGCACAAGAGGCTCACCCCCTGTCACCCGAATCCGTTTTATTCCATGACGGGCAGCTGCACGCGCGAATTGCTCAATTTCTTCTAGGCTCAGGATATCCGTGTGAATTTTTTGCTCGACGCCTTCAGACGGCATGCAGTATATGCATCGAAAATTACAACGATCGGTCACCGAAATCCGAAGGTAATCGATGCGCCGTCCATAGGTATCGATATTTGTCGCTCTATCTGTTTTCATTTCAATCTCTCACGCGCGGTCAATATTTCAGCCATTGCGCCATCAACGATTTCTGTAATGCTCAAGGAGTCCCTGTTCTCAACCGTCACTTCGATTTTGGGTACATCGGCCTCCTTGAAGCCTTCAACGATAAGTATCTCGCATCCATTGCGCTTCGCTTCATCTGCAAGCCGAGCTAATTCCACACGCTCGTCGGTGCCATGTATCGCCATCCATCCATTGGAGGTCGCAAGCATCGACACGTGCGCTCCGGCCCTTCGGTGACGCCATGAGTCTTTTCCTTCGACATCAAACTCGAGATTGTGAAGATGTCCTTTGACCGATGCGACACGCACACCACGAGAGACGAGCTCCTCAATGATACGCTCGACAATCGTGGTCTTCCCACTATTGCTTTTTCCATAGAATGCGAGAACGGGAATCAACTCGCTGCTCCTTCATCCATATCAAGCCTGATACATTCCACGACAGTACCTGTCTTTGCCGAACCTAGCTCTTCGGGAAATACGATGAGGCAGTTGCTTTCCTGAACCGATTTAAGCAATGCCGAGGACTGATTGCCCTTTACCGCACACTCATACCCATCATCTTCGCTTCTGCGAATAATCCCCCTCATGAAATAGCGAAGTCCTTCGCGTTTTTTCGCATCATGCGTAATCCTTGCACGTGTTATGGGACGAGCCAACTGTGAGTATCCTTGCATTTTCCTGAGTGCCGGACGAACGAATATCTCAAATCCGACATACGTCGAGGTGGGGTTTCCGGGAAGTCCGAAAAAAGGAACGTCGCCGATAACACCCATGGTTTGGGGTTTTCCGGGACGCATATTCACATTGCAGTAGTGCATTTGGCCGATTTCCTCTAAAACCGGTTTGACATAATCGAAGTCTCCGACCGACACGCCCCCACTGGTAATTATGAAATCGCATTCATCTGCTGCGCGCTCGAGTATCTCTTTGGTCGCCTCATACGTATCCTCGATACAGGGATACTCGACGGGCATTCCTCCACTCTCGATTACTTGCGCACCAATGGAGTATGCATTCGAGTTCCTGATCTGTCCTTTTTGAGGCACGACATTCGCATCCACCAACTCGTTGCCCGTTGAGATCACCGCAACACGCGGTCTTCGGTATACCGACACGGATGGATGTCCTGTCGCGGCAAGAAGTCCGAGTGCCGCAGGTGTGAGAACGGTTCCTGCATGAAGCACCGTCTCACCTGCTGAGACCTCTTCACCCTTCAGACGGATGTTCGCACCTTTTGCTATCGGTTGAGTAAAGCGTATCGCCGAGCCTGCTCCTCCGTCACCTGATGCCCTGGTGGTATCTTCTACCTTAACCACGCTCTCGGTACCTTCCGGCACCGGAGCGCCCGTCATGATACGGGCAATTTCTCCATCACGCAGAGCTGATTCATAATAATCGCCCGCAGCGATATGAGTTACTACAGGTAGTTCGATAGGGTTTTCAAAACTCGCATCGACTATATCATTGACCCTTACCGCAAACCCGTCCATCGCGCTATTATCGAAGGGTGAGACATCGATATCGCTTATCGCATCTTCAGCTAATACCCGGCCGAGTGAATCAAACAGTCTCACTTCCTCAGTTTCCAGCAACGGAGTGATATCCAGTAGCATTCGACGAGCATTTTCAACACTCTCATGTTTGCTCGTTGTCGAATTATTCATCAGTATCATCTTTCACTCCTAAAAACTCTCGCGCCCACGGATCGGTATGTCCCGTCCAGTAATTCTCGCCCTCGCCATAAGACACGATTTTGCCTTCTCTCATTACTCCTAAAGCGGAGGCAACGACTTTCGCCTCACCTTTATCATGTGTGACATAGACAGCCGTCACGCTCAACTCATCAAGGATTCGAGCAAACTCATGGGACAGATGTCGCTTGAGATGCTCATCGAGGCTTGAGAGAGGCTCGTCCAATAAAAGAACGGATGGCTCGAGCACCAATGCCCGTGCAAGAGCGACGCGTTGCGCTTCGCCACCTGAAAGCCCTGCGATTGAGCGATCCTCATAGCCGGCAAGCCCTACAAGATCAAGGATGTTTGCAACCCGGGCTCGTTGCTCATCACGTCCAACCCTACGCAGGCGCAGTCCATAGGCAACATTGCGCATAACTGTCCCGCGCAAAAGATAGGGTGTTTGGAAAACCGCGGTTATATGCTCACGCGCTCGCTTGATGGTAAGAGGTTCACCATCCAGATAGACGATTCCGCTGTCCGGCTTCTCAAGGCCGCCGAGGATATTGAGTAAAGTTGATTTGCCACATCCCGAGGGACCGAGAAGCGCAGTCGTCGTTCCTTTTTTTACTTCGAGGCTTTCGACTTCAAGACAGAACTGCGGATAATTTTTGACAATATTCTCGCACCTGAGCGACATGGCGCGACGAGCGTTCTGCGTAAAATACTGCATGGCTACTTCAGCTCCTGAGCGTGCTTCTCATCACGTGTCTGTGCGCATGTGATGAGCACATTGACCGCAATGATGATACTCAAAAGTACAACTGCGAGAGCCATCGCCTCGCCATATCGACCCATTCGAGTAAACTGAACGATTGCCGTGGTCATCACGCGCGTCTCACCCGCAAGGTTTCCGCCAACCATCTGAACGGCGCCAACTTCACTTATTATCGCCCCAAAACCTGCGGCGATTCCTGCAAAAACCGACAGGCGGCTTTCTCGAAGCGTCAGCCATGCCTCCTGCATGCGGGATGCGCCGAGCGACCTTACCTGCAAACGAAGCTGTGCCGGAACCGCAGAAACTCCGGATGCGACAATTGCGGCAACAACCGGAAGAGAGATAACGACCTGCGCGATAATCATCGCAATCTGTGTATAGAGGAGCCCCAGGTCTCCAAGGGGTCCTCTTCGTGAAAGAAGCATCGATACCATCAAGCCAGCGACCACAGGGGGCAGACCCATGCCCGCATTAGCAACAATAAGTGCAACAGTACGACTGATCGATCTACGTGTGCCAAGGTATAGCCCTAGTGGAATACCAACAAACATCGCAATCAAAGTTGCGATCGACGATACCTTGAGCGATACATATATAACGTTGTAGACATCTAGACTTCCATTGGCCAATGCGCTGAACCCACTTGTCAGCGCATCGCTGTATATGCTCCATCCACTCCAGTTCATTAATTCATACCAACTATCACGCTACTTCGCATTGGGGAAGAATAATGGCTGTCCATATTGATCGACCCCATAATCTTCGATTATTCTTTGTCCGGCGGGTGAAAGAATCCACTTCTCGAATGCCCTTGCGGCGTCAAGCTCTCTTGCGGTATTGACGACAAGCACTCCATATTGGTTGAGAAGATCCGGCGCGCCCTCGAAGTCTATTTGAGATTGAATTGCCTCATCAAGCGAAAGCGCAAGGAACGTCGCTCTGTCGGCAAGGGTGTATGCCCCTATCTCATCAGCGACTTTGAGAGTCTCTCCCATTCCCTGACCGGTTTCTTTGTACCAATCGCCCTCAGGAACGATTGAGGCTGCTTCCCATATCTTTAGTTCCTTCTTGTGCGTTCCGCTATCATCGCCACGAGAGACGAATAGCGAACCAGCGGCTTCGATCTTGGCGAATGCATCTGCGGCATCAACCGCGTCTTTGATTACTGCGGGATCTTCAGTGGGCCCAACGATTACGAAATCGTTGTACATCACATCAAAACGTGCATCCGCAAACCCGTCGGTGACGAATTGCTCCTCATCTGCTTTCGCATGAACAAGAAGCACATCCGCATCACCGTCGCGGCCCTTTTGAAGCGCTTCGCCGGTACCAACAGCAATAATCTGCACCTTGATACCGGGATTATCCGCCTCAAATGCAGGGATTAGCACATCGAACAACCCCGAATCCTGAGTCGAGGTAGTCGACGCGAGCACCATATTAACTGTTTGCGGAGGCTTGGCAGTTTCTTCAACGGTTGCTTCCTCGCCTACACCACCGCATCCCACAAGAGCAAGTGCAAGCGCAAGAATCACTGCAAGGGAGAACCACATCCCATTTCGAACACGTACATTCATAGTCTTTACTCCTTTACACACTGGAAGGCGCATCCGTTTCCACATACACCCTATCGGTTGCATCCCTTAGCCCACCGTATCCGTACCTCTTTCTATACCGATACGTTAACGCAGACCTTAGGTCATACAACTCGGAGACCTATGGACTAGTATATAGCGAAAAATAAGTGCTTTTTAGAAACCCCGTGTTCGGTCTATAGAGAGCCCTCAACGGTTAATACCGATCATTATAAGCTCTCGCGATAAATAGGAGACAATGAAGGAAAAAGAGCGTGCTTTGGCACGCTCTTTTCCGACTTGCTTCACTGGGTTGAACTATGCGCCTACGGGAACCGGCTCACCTATGGGAACTGCCACTCTTTCCCGATTGACTACTCCAAGCACAACTGCTCTTAAACTGGCCAGAATGAAAACGGCCGGATGGACAATGAATACGAGTGCTACACCTGCCAATAGAACGATCTCCACGAATTTGAGTCCTGCAATAATCTCGGTCATGATTTCCACTCCTTCCAAGAGCTCCTCGTTTGCCTTACCAACTACTCAACTAAAGTATAGGGATAATAAGAAATGAAAAAGGGCTTTGCGCCCGTATATACGGCAAGTGAGAAGTATGCTCCAATGAACGGTTCTTAGGCACGTAGACGGTATATTTACCGGCGTGTACGGTCAAACCAAAGAAGCGGTGAGCGGTCTGTTTTCGGCGCGGACGGTTAGTGGATCGATCCTATCGATTCTCGTTATTGTATGTGATGGGACTCATTCATATGAGAGCGATGCCACGATGCTTCGAATCAATGCGACTTTTCTCGCAATACCGCTCGTTTCATCATAAGACGCAGCAATGACATTCTCTTCATACACGTCGCCATCATAGAGGTGATCGGGATAACGGAATGCAAAGCCGAACGCTTCAGCAAAATCCTCTTCCGCCTCACTTGCCGCATACGTCGTCACAAAAACCCGATCGAGACCCTCTGGCAACTCATCGAGATCCTCCCACTTGTCCCCTATATAGGAGATCCCGTCATTGAGCAAGATGAATTCATTTAGGGGATCTTGGTCTGTGTCCATCAGATAGAAGTGAAGGAGATGTCCTGTCTCATGTATGAGTGAGGCATGCGCTCCCTCAACATTATGAATAATGAATTCAACTGATTCGTGAATCTCAACCGAAGCATCGTCGGTCTCGTTGGGAGTCTCGAATACGAAAACGGTTGGGATGCCCTCGTAGCGATAGAAGGCAACGAGATATTTGAGTAGATCGGGTCCAAGCGTTTCCGTTTGCTGATTGAAAATCTCAACTATCTGAGACTCAGACCAGACAGGATCCTGGATATCGATTTTTATATCGTAGTGCGACTCGACTTCTGCAATCGATGAGAAATCCTCGGATGAGGCCTCGCGCTCTTGTACATACAACTCTCTTTCATAATCATCATAGTCGTCATAGAACAGATCGCATCCAACTAAGGCAAGAGCAAGTAATAATGCTATGCAAGGAATAAGTGGTTTATAGAGCTTTTTCACTTTAGGTTCCTTCCCAAATGACTATAGTGCCCAGTTGCCGCCTTCGAATATCTGAATCTCTTCACCCGTCTCAGCAGCTCCCGCGATACGAAGATCAGGTGTGCCGAACATGAAGTCCACGTGCTCAAGCGAATGATTAAGGCCTGCCTCGATCAGTTCTTCGCGCGTCTTCTCGAGTCCTCCCTTAATGGTATCAGGATACGCCTCACCCAATGCCAGATGACACGACGCGTTCTCATCGTAGAGCGTGGTGTAAAAAAGTCTTCCCGTTCGAGATACCGTCGAATCATGTGGAACAAGTGCCACCTCACCCAAATAGGATGAACCATCATCCGTTTTAAGGAGATGCTCGATAGCTTCTGCACCGGTATCGGCACTGAACGAGACGGCTTTGCCGTCTTTGAATTCAAACTGAAGACCTGTGACTTTCTCGTTGTTATACATCAACGGCATCGAGGCGACGACTTTCCCGTTGACACGCAGACGATGCGGTGCCGTGAATATCTCTTCACTCGGCATATTGGCGATGAAGAGCGTTCCGTCATGCCCGACCTCTTGTGTGGCATTGAACTGATAGCCTTCGGGGAGTCCGACACGCAGGTCGGTACCCAGATCATTTTTAAAATGGAGCTCGGTAAGATTCGCCTCATTGAGTTTGTCACGATAGGCATTGTTTCGCGCCACGTGCTCATCCCATGCTTTGAGGGGATCCTCATCGAGAGAGCGTGTGCATGACAAGACATCATGCCAAAGAGCCTTGAGACCTTCGTCAGGTGACAGCTCCGGATAGACCATGCTCGCCCATTCTTTAGTAGCCACACTTGAGATGTTCCAGCGCACGATTGCTTTCATGCGTGCCTGCGTGAACGGTTCAGTCGCGCGCATACGAGCGATGCGCGATTGAGAGACCTTGCTGGGATCAAGTCCGGAAGGTGGAGGAAATTCAGTATCGAGCGCGATGAACACCACGTCCTCATTGGCATACTCGTTATATGAGTCAGCAAACCATTGGGGAATATCCGTCAATGTCTCAAGTGAGGCATTTCGCAGTCGCAATACGCCACCTTCATTGTCACCCCAGCGTACGATGATGTCTTTCGCGCCTTGCTCATAGCATATGCGTTGTACTCGACGCGCAAACTCATATGCCTCAACCGGAGCCGCAAGGATCACGATTTGTCCTGGCTTAAGGCTCACACCTCGCTGCACAATCAGATTTGCGTAAGCTTCGAGCCCTTGTTCAAAATCGGGGATCATATCCATCCTTCCAAGTCTTGGTACACATTAAGTGTATCGTAGCTCTGCGCATTCCTTGTCGCCCCTTATGGTTACGCAACCAAACACAGGCTGCCCTTTTAGAGGCGACTCAGGAACTACTTTTGATGAAGGATCGATAAACGACGTATATCGGACTATTTCACCTGATAGACGAACTCATCATACGTCATAACCTCATTGATATATCCTTTTGCATACGCCCAGTCAAAGACACTTTCAACCTGCTCTTTGCTGGGGAGCTGAGCTGGTGCGTATACCTGCATCTCGTAACTCTCGACTGCCTCGGCAGGAAGGTTCGCTTTTTCCGCAAGTAGTGGGAGGTACTTTTCGGGGTTTGCGTTTATGAGTTCCTTGCCCTGATTCCAGGCTTCCCAGATCGCCTCGATCGTCGCGTCCGCCTGTGGCTTATCAAGCCAGTCCATACGAACGGCAAGAACCGTCGACGTGTAAGGTTCGATCTGCTTCTCATCGACTAATATATGAGCTCCTTTTGCCTCAAGAAGAGAGGCGAAGGTCCATGGCACCATTATCGCTTTGACATGTTCACCCATAAGCAGTTCGGTTCGAGCAGGCAGAGAAGGTACCGCCTCAAGCGTAACCTCTTCGCGTGGCACACCCGCATCCTCAAGCGCACGGTCAAGAACATATTCTTCTAATGATTCTTCGGTCGCGGCAACCGCGACACCACTCAATTGCTCAGTGCTCGTGATACCGCTTTGAGGACTGGAGATGATGGCGCCACGACTGGGTCCCTCGCGCGTAATCGCCATGACTGGCACACCGCCTTGCGCAAGCTGATAGCCCTGCACCATGGAGAGCGAGCCGCCCTGCGCCTCCCCAGCGATGAGTGCGGCCATCATTTCGCGACCCGAGGTGAAAAGAAGAATCTCGATATCGAGACCGAGTTCATCGGTAATGCCTTCTGCCTGAGCAACCCACAGGGGTAGCAAGTCGTCGGTTGGTACGGTGGCTATCGTCAAGGGCAGCAGAGCCAAGTCCTCAGAGTCAACTATCGCGGTCGAGTCATCAGCAGGGGTGCATCCACTTAAAACAAGTGTCAACATTGCGCATACGAATAGCAGGCAACAAAAAATCCGGATACTCTTCATCTTAAACTCCTTCTTTCTCAAAACACAAAAGTCATCCCGTATTGTATACTAAATTCGAATGAATTTGACTAAACAGTCAATTATTTTGGAGGATTAGTGGATATGAAATATCTTTTAGCGGGTAAGGGCTTTGGGTTTTGGTATAAGGCGGGCAGACCCCATGCCTTAGGACAATCGATCCTGCCCTATCTTTTGGGCTCGGCTATCGGACTCAGCTCCCTTCTTTATTCACAGGCATCTCTACCCCAGATAGGTGTCGGGCTGCTTCTTGCGTCATTGGGATTTTGTGGCATCGTGCTTGTGCATCTGGCAATGAATCTCTTTGACGACTATTTCGATATGCGCAAGGGTGCTGTTGCCACTCGTGAGGAGATGCATGATGGGGGCATGCGAGCACGTATGGGTAAGTGCTTCTATCTGAAAGACGGTTCGGTCGCACTTGAGGATGTCCGCCGAATCGCCACGGTATTTCTGGTCATCGCATCTCTTCTCGCACTGCTTATCCTCGCGCTGCGTGGATGGGAAATCCTTATCTTTGCTGCAATAACTCTAGTATTGGGACTCGCGTATGCCGGACCGCCCTTGAGATTGAGTTATCGCGGATTCGGTGAATTGGCAGTCGGGATCATATTCGGTCCGATTCTGGTGACTGCCTCATCCTTCGTTGTGGCGGGAACACTTACCTCTCTTGCGTTCTGGGTCGCATTTCCCATAGGTCTTCTGGTGGCAAATATCGTCAATACACATGCCATCATGGATTTCGATCCGGACAAAGCAGCTGATCGCATGACCTTTCCTATCCTGCTTGGGTCGGAGAAGGCCGGTTTTATCGCCGGAGTAATCATGGTGACTTTGGCCTACGACATCGTCATAGCGGGTGTTCTTCTGGGACAACTCCCCCTGGCATCATTAGGAGTATTCCTGACAATCCCTCTGGCCATCTCGTTCTTCCGTTTGCTTTGGCGTTATATCGTCCACAAGGATACGGAAGCTCCGTTCACCCCGCGTTTTTGGCTTGGTCCGTTCGGTGACTGGGAGGCGATAGTCGATTCCGAGCGTGATTGGTTCTTCTCACGATGGAAAATGGCGCGTAATCTGGTCATGTTCTTCACTTGGATTCTGGCACTTGCAGCTTTGACTCCATGGTATCTTTGATGTGTTGTGTTTATGATCACGGTAAGGAGTAGCGCGTTATGGCAAGTCTAGGTGAGACCCTTTATTATGCTTCATGGTTCTTCCAATGCAAAGTGTTGGGAAAGCGTAAACCTCTGCAATCAGTCCTTTTCATAACCGACAGGTGTAATCTTGAATGCAAGCATTGCAGTATCGTGAAAAGCGGTTCGGAGTATCGAACGAAAACACTTGAGCAGATCAAGGAGGAATTGCAGTACTGCTACGATGCCGGCAGTCGCATCATCGACTTTCAGGGAGGGGAACCGCACATCTGGCGCGATACCTCCGATCAGGCGCGTGCCTTCACGGCAGATGGTGAGCCCGCTACTCTTAATACCCTTATCGATCTTGCGCGTTCCATCGGTTTTTACTCGACGACCGTGACAACGAACGCCCAGATACCGATTACCGCAAACAGTGATTTGGTCTGGATCAGCCTCGACGGCATGGAAGAGCTGCACGATGACATGCGCGGCGAGGGAGTGTTCGCGCGCGCGATGAAAACCATCAGCGAGACCGATCACCCCAACCTCAATATCAATATGTGCGTCACCAATCGTAACTATCAGGACTTTGAGGAAGTCGCGCAACTCGTCAAGGACAATCCAAAATTGAGAAGATTCGCATTCTCATTCTACGTTCCGCTCGACGGCTCACGCGACCTGATGGTCGACCCGAAGGTCCGCCATGAAATCGTCGATACCGCCCTACGTCTGCAAAGCGAGGGGTATCCCATGATGAACTCCACTGCAGGCATCGACCTGCTGCGAGATCCGCAGAATTTCATCCACAAACGTCAGTGCTGGATAACCAACTTCGTCATGTCAGATGGAGAGCGTCGCACCATGTGCCAAGGAGAAAAGGCCGGTGCATGTCCTGACTGCGGCTTCGGTATGTGCGCAGAGATGACCTTGCTCTGGTCCCTTAATCCAGCGATGATAAAAGCAGGACTCAGCGTTCGCTCGTAGAAGTATGTAGTTTATTGCTCAAATTCCATAAGTGGATTTCCGTTGCTATCCAAAAGCCTGAGCATCCCATTTGCGATGTGAAAACCTGCCGTGCGCTGAAGATTCGCAACGAAATCGTTTTCTGCAGCATTTGATATCTCATCGCCAGAAATCCGCGTCATCGCCCCATCTTCGATCGTCATCGCACCGCTATCATCAGCAGTGTATGGTCCGCGTATCGTATTTACTGGAGCCTGTGCAAAATACATCCCATCGGCACCGAACTCGATCGTTGCGCTTATGTTATCTCCATACGAAGTTTGAGCGATACCTTCCTCATCCAACCACGAAAACAGATTCCATGTCACACCTTCAAGCTCTGCTGTGTTTGTTGATATGTTTTCGACTGGAGAGGTACCTGTAGGTTGCTCGGCATCATCACTATCGATGCCACATCCTAGTATTCCCACAAGAATTACCCCTGCCATAATCACGAGTGCTCCGATTCGTACCGTGCGTGCCATCGTCTCCATTAGGTCCTCCTTTGTAGCAGTGCGAGTGTTGCCTTAATAGTGCGCCAGTCTCTATTTCAGGTCAAGCACCCTCATAAGAAAAACGGGATGGCAAAATACAACTACAGAAAGAAATGACTATGAATAGCTATGAGAGCGAGCAGAAGCAGAAATAGACCCGCAAATATCCTCTGCCATAAGGGGAAGTCGAATGAAAACCTGAAGTCGTCACCTGAGTGGAGATTCACAGATCCACAATTCGGACAATTAGTAAGTGACTGCGAGTAGACGGCAGAGCAGGATTGGCACTCGATTCCATTCAGCAGCACACCACAAGAAGGACACATGCTCGTCGTTCTCGTCACCGGACAGTCACATTTTCCGCATGTATACTGATCCATCGATGATCCTCTTTCTGCAATAACCCAATAATACAATACGGATACTTTTGCGCAGGTGTCCCTATACTACCTGAACTTTCATCTCTTTGAGCATTATATCGATCTCATATTCGGCTTCACCCAAAACAAGTGAGTCTTTTCCAATGCATCGATACCCATGTGAACAATAAAAATCAATTGCTTGGGTGTTTTGCGACAAGACACTAAGAATCACAGATTCATAGCCTTCATCTTTCAGCGCAGCTTCAGCATGCATCAAAAGATTGTGCCCATGCCCTCTATCTTGATGAGCCGAATCGACATATACTGCAAATATCTCTCCCGCTTTAGGATACTTCTCGTTTATCGATTTCCCATAAATCGAAACTCCGATGATTTCATCATCACAATGGGTCACAAAAAAGTGTTTTGATCCCTCGTCATACGCCGTAACCAAGCGTTGTGTACGAGCTTGAGTATCAAGGGCATCAAGATAGTCAGGTGCTATCATCGAGTGGTAGCTAACCCGCCAGCACGCATCGATGAATTTCGCGATGACGGGTAGCTCTTCCCTCTTTGGGCTTCGTATCATTTTAGAATTGTTGACTCATCATCAAAACGCCATTCATCACCAGATACTTCGGGATCATTTGTGATTTGGCTATCGTTGTTTTCTTGTGCTGAATCAACACTCTCTATCAGCTGATCTTCTGTCGTGTCTTCCGTCGCATCGCTCGAATCCGTAACGGTCTGGACTTCCGGATGTAGCAGATTCACATATTCCTCAGCGCTTATACCACGAAGCTTCGACCAAGCCATCGTTCCAGAAACTAAACTGAATAGAATCCAGCCATAGATAGCCGTCTCAATCATCGATGATACGTCGAACCCATCAAAGGAGGCATTGAGGATTACGAGAACTATAAAAAGCAACGTATCAGTACAAAAAGCAATTAACGCGACCAGCATGAAAGCTCGCTTGCGTTCTGAGAGAATCCAGCAAACAAGATAGAAGCCGATGACAACAAGAGCAAGCACCAGACCAACGATCAAGAATAGAAGATTGCCTGTTTCCTCAGAAAAAAGACGTCCAAATCCTAGAAATAATTCTGGAGTGGTTGCTGAAAAGAGAAATCTTATGCTTGAGTCAAAGAGTGAGATAGCCATATTGATAGCCGAAAAAAGCACAATAGCAAAAAGATTATTGCGTGCTTTACTGAATTTCTGAGCCTGTTGATAAAGGTTATTCGTATCGAGGTTCATATTCATTAGTCTCCATAGTTCAATGTAAGTGCTCTTGTTTCGCCTGTGAATAATCCAGTCTACATTATATGTTTAGTTGCTTCCGATTGATTTTCAGATAGTATAACGAAAAATATGGGGAGTATCCTTATACTATCTGCGATTGCGTTATCTCGGTGTAGTTTCCTAAGAACGTGAGGGACTGCACATCGTTTTCCAGCTTATCGAGCAAGATGTGTGCTCCCTCATCCTCGAGACTTGCCTGCACATCAAAGTAGAACATGAACTCGAAATCCGTATCCGCAATCGGGCGTGACTCAAGTTTGAGCAGATTGAATCCCGCTTCGGCGAACTGCTTTATCACCTCATGCAATGCTCCGGCTCGATGCTCCAGTGTCAACATCAGGCTTATCCTATCTGCCCCATCAATGATCTGACAGTCCTTTGATATGCAGATGAACCGCGTGAAATTATTCTTATTGTTCTGGACATTAATCTTCAGGGTCTTCAGCCCGTAGAGTTCACCACAATTCTGGGAAGCCAGAGCGGCGATATCAGTCTCGTCGCTTTCGGCAACCAGTTGAGCCGCTTTCGCATTATTGGCGCATACGCATATCTCGATATCGGGGTGTTCCTCGAAGAAATCACCGCACTGTCGAACTGTTTGCTCATGGGTATATATCTTTCTTACTGAATTGAGAGCAATCCTCTCTTTTGCAAGCAGCGCATGGGAAATCGTCATCTTGAGACTCCGTGCAACATAGAAACGATGCTTTTTCATGAGGTCGTATACATCGGTGACCGACCCTGCATTCGAGTTCTCGATTGGCAATATACCGTATGTGCATAATCCTGATTCGACTGCGCGAAAGACACCCTCGAACGTACGCATATACAAAATGTCGCAATCCTCAAAAAGTACGTCTGCTGCGATTTGCGAGTACGCGCCCTCCGCTCCTTGACAGGCAACGGTGGCGGTTGCGGGCAATTCCAACGTTCGACATAAATTGACATCAATCATGGGGCGACCTCCTGTTTAATCGAGGACTTATCAAGTGCGTCCAGGATCTTGCTCACTCCGATAACGAGATCTTCGAATGCCTCGGGAACCAGCGACTGGGCACCATCACACAGAGCTGAAGCAGGATTATCGTGTACTTCGACGATCAATCCATCGGCACCACAGGCAACTGCGGCAAGTGACATCGGTTTCACGAGTTTTGCCATACCCGTCGCATGGCTAGGATCGACGACCACCGGAAGATGCGTCAGCTCTTTGAGTAGTGGTACTGCAGAAAGATCAAGTGTATTGCGCGTATAGGTCTCGAATGTTCGAATGCCGCGTTCACACAAAATGATGTTCTCGTTGCCGCCTGCCATAATATATTCGGCACTCATGAGAAGTTCCTCGAGCGTATTGGCCAGTCCTCGCTTAAGAAGGATGGGCCTGCTCGTCTGCCCCAATTCTTTCAGCAGTTCGAAGTTCTGCATATTTCGCGCGCCGACTTGAATAACGTCGACCTCAGCAAACACACCGAGATGATTGACGTTCATAATCTCTGAAACGATAGGAAGACCGGTCTCTGCTTTGGCCTCAAGCAATGCCTCGATTCCCTCAGCGCGCATTCCCTGAAACGCATAGGGGGAGGTTCGTGGTTTGAATGCTCCGCCACGAAGCATCGTCGCACCGGCTTTCTTTACTTTTTGCGCAATCTCGGTAATCTGCTCACGTGACTCCACCGAACACGGACCGGCGATTACAGTGAACTCATGGCCACCGACAGCACGTGCACCCACCGAGATAATCGTATCGTCAGGATGAAACTTGCGATTCGCTGCTTTGAACGGCTCCTGTATACGCTTAACGCTTTCCACGATATCGACCGCTGCTACCATGTCGATATCGATCACCGACGTATCACCGATGAGTCCGAGTATCGAAGAGCTCTCACCTTCGATCATCTGTGTTTTAATGTTCATCTCATCAAGCCATCTTAAAAGATGGTCGAGCTGTTGCTTTTCATAATTCGGGCGCAAAATAATTACCATGACTGCCTCTTTTCCTCTTCACTCCCACTACCTTTAGACTAAAAAACCGGTCTCTGGGGACCGGTTTTGGCTACAACTTTATGCTTGAAGAGCATTCCTGCTATACGTTAACCAACCCCCATTTACGTGACCAAAAAGCACCAGCAAGGTGCGCTGGAAAGGCGAAGACGAACATGGCTAACGAATGTGACACTGATTCTCCAAACTCAAGTGTTATCTATTTCTGGCGCGAGTGACGGGACTTGAACCCGCGACCTCTGGCTTGACAGGCCAGCGCTCTAACCAACTGAGCTACACCCGCGTCGAGTTAAGATAGTACCGTACTCATACCCATCTGTCTATAGTCAGCGCATTTTTTGTTGAGTGTAAACTAAATATGATATGATATGCGGGCTTGACTTTTAGTCCCCTTCGTCTAGGGGTTAGGACGCCGCCCTTTCAAGGCGGAAACACGGGTTCGATTCCCGTAGGGGGCACCATAGCAAAACTCTAACAATCCGTTCTATGCGGATTGTTCTCATTCTCTTACATCTTAGCCACACTGTAATTGACTATTCGAGCCTTTTGTTATCATGGCAACCGACGCATCATGTAAGATGATGGGAAAGATTTACCGTGAAATCAATACCGATCTTCTCGGGCAGTTCTTTTGCTTATTTACGTACAGTAAGCTCAGTCTCAACCCTGCTAGAATGGAACCACTATGAGCTTTGAATTATCCCTTAGAGGCGCAAACCGAATCGCCAATCTCACATGTGGCAGAATTGAGGCATGCTACCAAAACATATTCGATTCTCGTGATAATTTCGAGAGTTTTCTCGATTTCCTTGATTACTATGCAAGCTCGTATTGCTCTGCCGGATCCGAAGAAACGCTCCTTGAAGTGCGTCGATGTCAAGACGTGATTCGCAGACGTGGATTCGAAGGTATGAAGGGCAGGAATGGCGAGAGTGATCTGGGCAGCATAAATGCGCCGAAAGTATATGATGCTGATGTCATGGATGCACTCGTCTCGCTTGCGGAAGTTTTCAACAAGTGCTCAATGAAGGCGATACTTCTTCCTCGCGTTCGAAATTGCGCACATGACAGTGCGGACGACTTTATGATGTCGGAACAGACACTTCTGCGTTTACTTGAAAAAGAAGGGGACTGTGCGTGCCTTATCCTGCAAGCGCGTAAACGTCCTTACATCGACCGTGTCACCATATTCGATGTGTTTCCCCACTTTGAGCTCGCTTTGCGTAAGGCTGAGTCATGGCCGGCCGTTCTGTTTTGGGACCCTCATTCCGATACATCCGCTTTCGTTCCCGTCTCAAGCCAGGAGGAATTGGAGCAAGTGTTTTCTATTGCGCGCAAGGGCTCCGAAACATTTCCTGAATTGAATGCATATGCAAAACAAAAAATGCCTGATGCACATTACTATATGCATCTGAGCGACCTTCACTTTGGCGTTGGGGCGCCAGACATTATTCGTAGACAACTCGATACGTTGGTTGACAGCCAACTCACCTCCTTGGTAAGTGAGAATAAAGTTGATTTCATACTTACCGGTGATCTGATTGACTGTCCTACACCATCGAACATGACGGCATTCCAGCCCTTTCTCAAATCACTCAATGTCAAAGGAAACAGACGTCCCTTACTGGTATTGGGTAATCACGATATCAGCAAGATGGGAATATCGTTTCGTAATAGCAGGGACAAATGGAGCCATCTGGTCGGCACGTTCCCAAAGATTCATATCGCAGACGATATCAATGTGATCTTCATGCTCTTCGACTCAAACACAAGGGGGTTTCTTGCTCAAGGCGAGATAGGTAAAAAGCAGATGGGGGCCATGTCACAACAGCTTTCAGAAGTACCGAATCTGGAGAAGTACACGCTTATCGCCGTGCTACATCATCACGTTGCAGCTGCTTCGCTTTATGTCAATACGCTTGGAAGCGACCAGTGGTGTGAAGAGATTGGTGCAGACAAGGGTAAAGCCAGATTCCAACGACTGCGCGATGCGAATGTCTTTCTGGATTTTCTGAAGGCAAACAACACCCGGTTTGTACTACATGGACACAAGCATACACCTTTGGCAATCGAACGTGATGGCCTCTACATTCTCTCATGCGGATCATCGGTAGGACGCAATAGAAACTATGTGAGTTACAATATGCTCAAGTTCGATAAGAAGACGCTCACGTGCGTGCAGATTGTCGAACAACTTCCTGGCTCTAAGACGCAGAAAAAAGATGTGATGACACTCATAATGGATTACTGAGCTGACATCCCTCATCCCTGCCCCTTCGTGATACAATGGGAAATCGCTTTGTGCAAATGCAGCATGAAGTAGGTGAACCGGGCGAGTGGCGCAGCGGGAGCGCAGGTGCCTTACAAGCACAAGGTCGGGGGTTCAAATCCCTCCTCGCCCACCATAAAATTGATGTGACCCATCAAAGTTGGACATAATCCAAGGCTGGTGGGTTTTTAGTATACGATATTCCACTGGCGATAATCCTGTTAACACCTCCTTGATCCTGACTTCGTTATACCAGCGGATGTATTCATCGAGTCGTGCTATGAAGGTTCGCACATCCCGGTAGTCACTGCCATCACCGAACTCTGTTTTTACTTTACCGAAAAAGCTCTCAGCGACTGCATTATCCAGACAGTTGCCTTTTCGAGACATGGAGGGTCTGCATCCGGCATCCAAGAGCAGTGTCAACCACTGGTGTTTTTGATACTGAAGCCCCTGATCGGAATGGACGATTGGGCGGTGGCGACAGAGCAGTTCGTAGACATCGATAAGCATTGAGCAGACTAGCCTCATGTCCGGACGAGTCCCGATGCTCCATGAAACGACCTCTCCATTGAACAGATCGATCAAAGGCGAAAGGTATACCCACGACGTGCCGACCTTAAACTGCGTGATGTCGGTAACGAGCTTTTGGAAAGGTTGGCTTGCATCAAAGTCGCGCTTGAGATGATTTGTAGCGACCTTGCCTACCGTACCCTTATAAGAGCTGTAGTGACTCCTGCGCCTTTGCTTGGCAACCAATCCCTCTTCGCGCATAATCTTTGCCACTGTCTTGCGGTCAAGACAGATGTCGTGCTCCTTTCGCAGCACGAGTGCCACCCGTCGGTAGCCGTACCGACCTTTTGCCTGTTCAAAGACTGTTTTGATCAGTTTGCGCTCCTTGATGTAGCAATCCTTTTGCGGATGCGCCAGACAGTAGTAGAAAGTCGAGCGGGAAAGCCCGAAATAGACAAGCAGGTCTTTGAGCGGAAAGGTACTCCTTAAGGAAGCAACGATAAGGGTCATTTCCCTTCTTGTTGCCGCTCCGACCTTAAGGAGATCAATTTTTTTAGTATCGCGTTTTCCATCCGGAGGAACTCGAGTTCCTCTTTCTCACTCATCTGTTCGATGGGTTTTATCGACCTTCTCTTCTCGTAGTTTTTCTCAGGTCGCTTCTCATCTTCCATCGCTATAGCTCCTTTGTACCTGGGATCCCTAGCCCAGGTTCTGACACTGGATGGGTCCAGTATACCGAGTAAAGCGGCGACTTTTGTCGCATCCGTGCCGGATAGATACATCCTGACTGCGGTGCATTTGGTCTCAAATGAATAGCGACGAGACGAAGGCTTGGTCTTAAGCTGATATTCGTTTCCTCTTAAGATCGAGCTCCGTCTCCAGTTTTTGATAGTCGAGGTCGAGACACCGCAAAGCTCAGCGGTCTCCTTGACCGTCTTGCCTGACTTTAGGTAATCGAATGCGACTTGACGCTCTTTCGCGCTATGATGGTGATAACGCTTTTCTTTATCCATGACTCTTCCTTTCGGTCGAGCCTCGGAGTGTCCAAGATTAACGGGTCACGTCAAACAGCTCATTCGTAAGTCTTTTTTTGCGCTTACCTCATTCGAGTAAAAACGGTAGTCCTCCAGTCTGATATACAATAGGGTATATCAGTGACACATTAATTGGAGAGTTTCGTGAGAGAACTTCTTGGTTTATCCCCCTGGTGGATCAATCCCTTCGTTACTGCTGGTGTTGTTATCGTTTGGGCACTTGCGTATCGCATGGTGCGCCTGAGAAATCCCGACGAGTCTATTCGCTCGATACATCTATCACTTGCTCCCTTGACGGCTATAACAGCGGTGGCTTTAGCACCTCAATTATTTCATTTCGTCACATGTCCGATGTGCGGGTGGATTCTTTCCGGACCTGTTCTAATCCTTGGAGTGATGGCACTCTTTTTTTCCGGAGCCGTAGATGACTTACGCAAAACAACCAGAGCTAAAACGGAAGAAGGATTTGATGGTAAGGATAATGATGGTGATGATGACACTTCACCAACATCCTCATTATCACGCAGAAAGATATCTGCTGCGCAAATCACTGCGATATTGATTTTGGCAGGAATCACTCTTGCTTTCGCCACATGGCTAATACACAAAAACTACTCCACTCCAATGAGTATGGGCCCACCATGGGAGTCAGGTAGTTTTGGCGTCATACCGTATGCTGATATCACACGTACATCAGAGCCAACCGAAGAACAGCGAGAGAAAATTCTAGTCGCGGCCGAAACAATCTTTAATGGAACACATGTGAGTTACAGAGACATCCATCCAAACTTTCAAGACCAAAGCCCTATGGAGTTGCTTGGAGTCAAGCCCGCATATGCAGATATTGCACCACTCATAACTGTTTGGAACGACACGGTATATGCAACATATATTCTAGTTGAGGGCAAAGAGGCGCTCATAATAGAAATGGGACCTGACGGACAAACTGGATGGAGTACGTGGCATTAGCAAAAGTTCTTATGAATGATACAGTGCCCCACCATCAAAACCGCAGGTCAAATGCCTGATTTTGGCGATTCCATTACTTCAACAGAGTCAGTTTTGGGTGAAATTTGGGTGAAATTTTGTGCATCACGCGCAGAGGATATATCAGCGATTCCCCTAGCTCAATCCATTCACCGTCTATTTGCTCATTTCTGCAAATCCAATTCCCGTCATAGAATGCAAGATGCAAATTGATTTCTTTGTCTTTTTCGTCGTAATAAGCAATTCTAAACTCATCGAATGACTCTTGAACTACGTTTGTGCTGGAAATAAATAAGCATCTTACATTCTTTATTGTTCTTGGCGGTAGCACAAACGAATAGGACGCGTTCTCCGCACCATAATCTGTTACGTGGCCGGCTTTCGCTGACATGCTTATCTGACGTATTGAGTCAACCTTCTTTCCATCTTTATAGGTCAGCAATTGGATATTTCTAGTAACCCTAGTCGCATTAGAAGTGTTATAGAGCTCCATCGTTAATGGCAAGAAAAGCATTGCCTCGCCAATCTCGGATTGCGTGAATCCCCAAGTTGCATCAGATACAGCAGTTCTTTTGCAGAAAACGCGAATTCGTCCTCGGCGATCAATCCACCGAGATATTAGAAAAAACCCGATGCTGGAAAAGAACCCGATAACAGCACCAATAATTGTTCCGATATGCGGCTCCAAATACTCCATCAGTATTCCAAAGAATGCTCGACAGAATACATATGGCCCGTTTTGGTTGCCTCATCAAAAACATGCACAAGCTCTGTGGAAACATTGTCATTCAAATTGCAGATTCGAAATAATGTCGACTTTCTTACTGGAACCGATGGCATGCTAGCATCAGTCGAATCATAGTAGCAATTATTGTAGTAATAGAGCTCTAGAATGTGCAAAGCTGCCAAAACGTCCAATAGGGTTTTGAGGTTTGCAGACGCGATTCTTCCTGTCCTATAATGCTTTCTTGCACAAAAATCATCCCACCATGTCAGTCGCTGTGAATCCCAAGCCGCGAAAGGTTGCAGTTCAATACCGCGACGTAGCCTAACCTTTTCAGACACAATCTGTCGATAATGAGAATCAGTCAGAATGAAGTCTTTATACTCCGATATACGACTTGCACCAGTACCAGCGATCTGCTTAAACATGGTCTCAATCTCCATACAAATCGTCTGGGTATATTTCAATATCGTTTGCGGTTTTTCGGTAATTGACATAAACCTATCCTGCTCTGGTGTCTAAAAACGTTTGCTCAAGGAGTCCTTTAACTGTTGAAGCATCAGCAAGTTTTAGCGAATGCATTCTTTGATCGTCAATTTCGATTTGCGAAAGGAATGATTCGACATCAAAGGCCACCGATTCATTTTCAATGAGGTAGGGAGTTCCATCCAGAAGCATCGACAAACGAAGCACATCGGTTACATGCTTTTTGATGTCGTTACTGTTTACGCGATCACCCTTTTCTTTTCTGTCACTAAGATCGAGGAAAGCCTTCATCTTAAAAATCATCGTTTCGATAGGTCCGAGAACAGATATTCCGTCGATTTGATGCGTTGATGATTTGGCAAGATCATAGTAGGCTTCATCAAGAAGTATCACTGACACATCAGAGAGTTCGTCCGGAAACTCTAGGGGAATAATCGTCGTATTTTCGAACGACTCGAGTAGTGAATCGTCACGTGAAAACAATTCGATTTGCTTCGGGAAAGAATAATCCTGAGGGTTGAGGTAGCGATAATAACATGTCTTATCTTTCCGGTTCACATAGGTGTCGTAACCACCGTCACGAATGAATCGCTTGAACTGCTCTGCAAAATCCTTTGACAGTACTTCCACAAAGAGAATCATATCTACGTCGTGCGTCACGCGAGCATCAACTATACCTTCGAGATGGATATAGCAGGCGAGTCCACCGATAACCGTGTAGTGCCTGCCGTAATCCTTAAAGTACTCCCGAAAGACATCCAGCCCTCTCATTGAGACTCCTCTCCAGTAATGAAGACAGTGCCTTGTTCATGCGTTCATCTGTTTGGGCCTCATGTGCCAAAGATAGGTACAGGGAAATCGAATCCACTCTTTTAGGCTCGTGATAGTCCGGCCAATAGTGCCAAGTCTCAACAATCGTTTTCGTTCGATATGTTTCGGAGACCGTAGTATATTCACCTTTGCTGTCCTCTAAAAAGTGATCGAGCATTGCGGAGGTTACAGCTACGGTTGGAAAGGTACTATCTGCAATTGAACTCAGACGGGAAAGGGCAGTGATGCCCGAGAATAATGCTCCCCGCTTGACCAATGCGGAGGCGTCTGATGTCGTGTAAAATCTTTGTTTTACGGGTGAATGCAAATGAGGGAGCAGCAAGTCGAAGATCTCTCTTCGATTGAATAGCATACGGGTAATGACTTTGTGTTTCCCCTTCTTCTGAAATAATACGGGTGCGATACCTTCGATTTCGTAGAAATAATTACTTGCGCTTGAATTGCTTTTTCCCATACGCTCGGCTGTTTCCGAAACGCTTAACCCCATCCACTCACCGTTCAAGATGTTGAGAAACAGTCTCTGCGCTTGAGGGGAAAGGAAGGCAGAGACATCTTCCCTTCCGAGATCATCGAGAAGCACAAGACCAATAAAGGGAAGAAACGCATTCCGCTGAGAGAGGACAAACGAAATGTTTTTTGATGTCATCACCTCTTTCTGATAATGGCTCAAACGATTCCCATGAAATACTACGGGTAGGCTCATACGCCTGATCAACTCATCGTTTGTTTTTCGTATAAGCGGTAAAGTCGGAGTCTGCGATCCAAAATCGGCAAAAACACAGGGATTAGTACCGATCGATCCGAGCTTGACAATAAAGCTCTGGGCGATGAATTGTGGGATTGGTGTCTCAGGACTACCGTTTATGGTAATCGGAAGCGAATAAATACTGGAGGGCAGTAACATGCTTTCCCCTTGCGATGATGTACATTCCAGTTCCTATTATAACATTATAGTAGTGTACTAAAACGTTACAATTTTTGCTGTTATATCGAATGCCAACTTTGAATGTCTAAAGTAAGCTTACAATATAATTCTACCTTGAGCGGATTGGAGCAAAAGATTATGGGAATAGTTGAAAACACATTGGTTAATATCGAGAATCTTGGTATCGAAGTAGGCAAGAAACAGAAAGGGAGACTTGGTGACAGACTCAATGAAAAACGTGACGATTTGTATATTGAGTTAGCAGAAATAATTAGGCTATTTCCAGCAAGAACACCAGCGGAAATACTTGATTCTCTTAATACTGATACTCCATGTTTTCACGGCAATTATGATAGTGTAACCGATATTCTGAATATCAAAATAGATGATGCTATTCACAATCGACTGAAGTACGCAAAGTGCAGGCAGGACAAATATGATATAGAGATTGAAGTCGAGAACTGGCGATATATAATTGAAAAAATCAAGGAAAACAAAAAGGCATTTGAAAATGCAAACGCATTGTATGAAAAATACAAAAACAATCATTCTGGCTCGATTGAAATTGTTTTCAGTCAAGAAGTGAAAAATGAATTGACTAAATTTGATGTTTTTCTTAGTAATGCTTTCGGAATGCCAGGACGACTTGTTGAGGAAGATGATGTGAGGGCAATTATGGATCGATTCATCTTTGCGATGCGACAAGATGTCGGAGCATTATAAAACGATAATCTCTTGATGCAGAAAGCGCTAGTAAGATTTATAGTCGCACAGTAATCGCAAAGCCGCCAGTATAGTAGTAAATGGGGTTCTTATGGGCGATACCACGCCCCACCATACTCCACATTTTTGCTATTTTATGTATTTGTGGAGCATAGTGCTTGCAGAAGGTAACCTGTGGGTATTATTGAAGACGCACTGCGGGAAGAAAAAGATCGCAACAGTAAAATCAGAGAATTGTATATGCAAGAAATTGCTTCTCTCCCCCGTGGGTCACTTACACTAAAACAGGTCGGTAGCAGACAATACTGCTATTTACGTTTTCGCGAGGGCGATAAGGTGCGGCTCAAATATGCAGGCAAGGCTGAGGATGTGGAGGATGTATTACGTGAAAAGATAAATCGTCGACGCGAACTAGAATCATTGCTGAAGGATCTGAATAGTGATATGAAGCTTATTGAGAAGGTGATAAAGAATTGACGCACCCTGCGATCTGCCATTTCAGTTCGGTATCGCTTGGCATTACCTCTGATTCCATCAGTCAGCCAACCCTTCGCTGCGCTCGACATTGCTGTTTCATCTCACTATGGTATCCGTGAGAGTACCATCCCAAGTTCCGCTCTCATACTCTTCGCTTGTCCTCTCGATTTCTGCATCAGTGAGGATATGCCCATTCTTCAATGTGTAGCTCATATCACCGAAAAGCTTTCTGATTACATTCATGACATTAGTAAAAGAGATTGCAGCCGCATAGTCATATTTGTTTTGATATCTCGTCCATTGTTTCGAAATGTCATCGCTACTCTCGATTTCACTCAGGATCAAGTCTGTCTCATCGAGCAACGCTGCCGAGCCTCTATCGATAACAGTATTGGTCAACGCGCTCTTCAGAAGAGCATAGTCTATGCTTTTCGCATATATACCTGTCAGGGCATAAAGGTCGTAATAATCTCTCATGCGAGTGTTGGCAATCGATCTTGCAAGAAGGGTCTCCATTTTTTCGGCCAGCACGGTTTCGAGATTGTAAGCGAGTAAGGATATTTCTCGCTCCTCGAAAAGCAAGCCATATCCATACGACACTTCACCAGGTGTGATTACATCGTCTGTAGAGAAATCAAGTTTCAATGGTGTTCTCATCGAATCAAAGAGTGCATCAAGGGCAACGCGTACTCTCGGATATTCCATTTCATCCATGATGGTCGAGACTTTTCTTATTTCAAAAGTAGTGTCGTCTTCGATTGGGACTGCGGCAATCTCCTGGACGATTCTTCTGATCTCATCCTCGGTTAATGGATGTCCTTTGATACTTGTATCGATATCCATGGTGGATCGACTATCCAGACCAATCATCGAAGCGACGAGTGCGCCGCCCTTCAAGATTATGCTGTTTCGATAATCGGATAACGATAGTCGCTCAAGAAATCTCTCCATCGCATCATGCTCGGGATTATTCATGAGGCTTGCGAGAAGTGCGGCGTCATCAAAGTGTCTCTGCGGATTTCGGTTATCCGAGCATGCTGCTGCTTTGATGATAAGCGCGCCCAACAAGTCTGGCATTGCAAATGAAGCGAAGGTGCTTTCCATTTCAATCGAAACATGCATGCGTCTTTCCAGTGCCTGCGCGCCCCCGACCGTTTCCATCAACTTAAGGTACCCTATTCTCGCTGCCTTTTGCTTGCCACTAGGTAAATGATCTGCGACAAGAACATCCACCACCTGATCATCGCGCATCATTCTGTGAAACGGTGCAAATCTGAGTCCTGGAATCTTTATGTCGAATCCCATACCCTGAAGGCCCGAAATAACAGAATCAATATGCGTTGTGTCTGCGAATACATCGATAAGCAAATCGACATCGGTCGTCGCTCGAATCTCAGCGTTTCCCAGCATTGCATGGGCTTGAACCATCAAGCCACCAATGAGCATCCACGAATCCGGTTTCAGATTCTGTGAGATTTCGAATACCAGATTCCAAGGTGGATAGATTGCTCCTGCAGGAAACTCAAGGCGTGCGGCGTTGCTCATCAAGTAACCCCTCAAGAACTTCAATACCGACAGCTCTATCACGTTCCTCATATGATGAGGCAAGATCGCAGGCGACGACAGAAAGAGGCATATCCTTTACACTTCCCAGAAACTGCTCATGCTCATCTGAAATTACATGAATCGTCGCATTGGAAGGCGATTCGATTTTCGCCAGCCCTTCCGCCAGAACTCGCTCACTATCGTGTTCATATACATAGCCCTCGATACTTGCTGTGCTCTCAGTTAGTCCAATCTCAGGCAGCAGGGAGGAGCTGACCCCGGAGGCCATTAATGATTTGCGTGTCGTCGATAGGAGCATCTCATTAACACGCGCTCGCATTCTTCGAGCTCGTTTTCGGACAAGCCAAACGAGCTCTTCCGCACCTGCTTCATTCAGTTTAAGTTTGATCCTGCGTTGTTGCTGATAGGACAGCCACGGAGCTTCAAGTGACGCTAGAATCCACAGAGCTCCCCATGCATTCGAGGGTGTAAACGGACGCCCCCTACCACGTTTGACTTTTTCGTATTCTAGGACAGAGATGGCATCAACCAGGTATGATTTACCTCCAACCCGAATCGCCTCCAACTCGTCGGCATGCATAAGTCGGAGAATCTCGAATCTCGATACTTGCAGGATATCGGCAGCCTCCTGCGTCGTGTAGTACCCATTAAGCACATCAGGTGTATGTTTCGTCTCAAATGTTGACATACACATATATTAACATATTTTTATATTTGTGTAACTCACTTCTTGAGCAAATCAGCAGACTTGTCTATCCCTTGCCGTTATCCAATGCCTCTATGATAGACTCGCAATCCAATACCCTGCCGAAGATATCCATGTTAGCCAAAGTTGCTTCGTGCGCCTCAGGGGTAAGTGCCGAGCAAATATCTGAACCAAAGACTACTTTGTAATCGCGAAAAAACGCATCTCTTGCGGTAGACTCACAGCAGATATTCGTTACCGTTCCGCACACGATGATGGTGTCAATTGAGCTATCTCTCATGTTGCGCAAGATAAGATCCAGATCCGTTTGATAAAACGCACTGAATCGCTTCTTTCTGATGATGACATCTTCAGGTTGAGGCCCCAGCTCGTCAACAACCTCTACGCCCGCAGTACCGGTGCGCATACCAGCATTCTTAAGATGAGGAAAAGCTGCGATCTCTAATGGATTCAAAGCAGCATCTGTTTCGTGCACAGTATATAGTACAGGTACATTTAGCTCGCGGCACTTAGCGATAAGGTTTTTGATTTTTGGCAATTGATGCTTGGCTTCTTTGACCTCCATAATGGCACCATCGAGAACAAAGTCATTCTGCATATCGATAACCATCAATGCACTTTTATCACGCTCAAATACCCATTTTTCGTTACCGTTTGTCATAGTGGATTGTCTCCTTGATGTTAACTCGTCAAATCATCCGATGATGTCGGTGACTCAACAGGTACTGACTCTGAGGCATACATTTCTTGAAGAGCTAGCTTCTCTTCGAGAAGCAATAGCTCGGCCTTATCCTGCAAAATCAATGCTTGCTCCTCTTCGGGAGAGATTGTCTTGATATAGCGCACAAAATAATGGTGCATGAAAATTATCATTGTCAATAAAAAGATTCGAACTTCGATACGGGGAACAAGCACCATCGAGATTACCATCATGACCGTTGCGAGTCCCAGCAGATAGAATTTTCTCTTTCGTGTCATAGAGCGATGCTTCAGATAGCTCGCAAGATAATCTTTATAAAGTTTTGTCGAGGTAAACCACTTTTCAAAACGTGGAGAGCCTTTGGTAAAAAAGAAAGAAGCCAGAAGCAGAAAAGGAGTAGTGGGAAGTACCGGAAGAAAGGCTCCGACAGCTCCAAGTCCAAAAAAGAAAAAGCCGAGTGCAAGATAGAGCACGCGCAACGGCGTTAACGGTGTTTTGTCGTCCTCCGATGATCCTTCTGTCATTATTTTGTCTTTATCGCTAGCAGACAAGGTCGCTCGTCCCATGCGCCACGATAATCGATTCATTGGTTTTGATGATATAGACCTTCGGTCCGCCTTCTCCACTGATCGAGGTGTCGTAGACGTTCTGCTCGTTAGCTTGTTCATCGAGAGTAAACCCGAGAGGCACAAGTGCTTCAATCACTTTCTTGCGAACAATAGGGCTGTTTTCCCCGATACCTCCGGCAAAGACGAGGGCGTCGACTCCGCCGAGGCGAACATAGTACGAAGAGACATAATCAACGATCCGCTTTACGAACAAGTCGAGTGCGAGCTGTGCTTCCGCGTCACCCTCCTCTGCGCGTTGACAGATATCAGCAACGTTCGCAGTTCCTGTCATTGCGAGAAAACCGGATTTGCTATTGAGAGTTCGAATGATTTCAGGAAGCTCGAGATCCGTATTGTTGGCGATATACTCGACAACCGCAGGATCGATATCTCCGGTACGCGTACCCATCATGATACCTGCAAGAGGAGAAAAGCCCATCGAAGTATCCTGCGCGCCCTCCGGTGAGGTTGCCGTAATTGATGAGCCGGCACCAAGGTGACATGAGATGACGCGCGGCGCATTAGCCAGCTGATTAACGCGTTGATACAGATAATCATGTGATAATCCGTGGAACCCATACTTGCGAATACCCATATCACGCCATTCCTTTGGAACAGAGTAAGTATAGCTTTCCGGCGGAAGCGTGTGGTAGAAGACTGTGTCGAAAACGAGTCCGATGGGTTTATCGGTATATCCACGATACAGCTCGACCACCTGCATGGTTACCGGATTATGAAGCGGCGCGAGAGGGCTGAATTCCTTGACCTTCTCGAATACCTCATCGTCGACCAAAGCATGAGCGGCAAAGTCGCCTCCATGCACAACACGAAAACCGACCGCATCGTAATCGAGCCCATGCTCGTCAACCAACCGATTGATGACCGGAATCGCTTCCTGATGTGATGAGATAGGAAGCTGCTCTTGACGTGTTTTCCCATCATAGGTCAGTTTCATATCGGCCGTGGTCGTGATGTGCTGGATGTCTCCTGTGAGCTCTGACTGGTCAGTCTCAGTATTGAATACATCGAATTTAAGGGATGAGCTCCCCACGTTTAGAACCAATACGCGCATGAATTACTCCTCAACTTGTGCAGCAGTCAAGATTGCCGCTCCTACGATATCATCAACAGTCGCACCACGGGAAAGATCACTGATAGGTTTCTTGAACCCTTGAAGGACCGGACCGTACGCATTCGCGCCTGCGAGGCGCTGTACTAATTTGTATCCTGCATTGCCCGCATCGAGATCGGGGAAGATGAGTATGTTTGCCTTACCGGCAACTGCGCTCTCGCCTTTGATCTTTGATGCAGCGACCGATTCGACGATTGCCGTATCAACCTGAAACTCACCATCGGCAAGAATATCGATCCTGTTCGTACGAACTTTTGCGAGAGCCTCTTGAACTTTTTTGACATCGTCATGAGAAGCACTTCCTTGGCTGGAGAACGAAATCATCGCCACGCGAGGCTCCCAGCCCAGAAGTGTCTTGACGCTATCAGCGGTAGAAATTGCTATATCGGCAAGCTCATCGAACGTCGGCTGAGGCACAACCGCGCAATCCGCGAACACAAGGCAGCCGCCTTCGCCGATGGCAGGATTATCAAGCTCCATGATGAAGAAACTTGAGGGAAGCGAGATGCCATCGGCAAGACCGATAAGCATCTGGCTTGACATGATGACATCCTGTGTCGCACACGCAAGTCCCGCGACCATTCCATCCGCCTCACCGACGGCAACCATGGCGGCGGCGTAATTAAGAGGCTCGGTCAACATCATCTCAAGAATCTCGACCGGCATGTCCGCACGATCGGTCAGAGCATGTGCATATTCTGATATTTTTTCAGGGGTGATGTCTTCAGCGTGAATTATAATCGGCTCGGCAATATTGCGGTCTTTGAGCTCCTTTGCCGCTTGAATAACTCGTTCGTCTGAGCCTTCGGGAAAAACAATAATCGATTGCTTATTTTGTGCATTAGCAATTAATGCGTCCATGACTGCCATATAACACTCCTTATCAGGTTTGGAACTAGAGGTTTCTGTGAACCGTTGCGGCCATATCGCCGACGGTGACGCTATCCATCAATTCATTGATGGGGATTTTCTTCCCAAACTCTTTTTCCAAAAACATTGCGAGCTTGAAAATATCCATTGATTTTGCATTGAGGTCTTTCAGGAAACCCTGCTCGGGAGTTACTTCCCAACCAAGAGCGGTTTTGATCGTCTCGATAAACCTTACCTCAACATCTGCATAGTCCATGCGTACACCTCCTATGATTTTTACGTCATGCCATTATATCAGGTGCATGGGGAGAGGTTTTGGAGTAGTCCGTAAGTGGCATCAACGTTACCTCAATACCATTTGTTTAAACCTCTTCAAAAAGAATACGCAGATAATCCTGTTTTCCATGGAGAACCCTTACTATGTGTATCTGCTTGTGCTCATAACGATAAAAAACAATGTAGTTGCCACATGTCAAATACCGATAGTTCTTAGCACTTTCGTTTCTCGTATACATGACTACCATCCCCATTTGTGGATGATCGATTAGTGTTTCTATTCGATGTGTTATGCCTGAAATTATTCTGAGGGCAGCAATAGGATTCATCAATTCATTCGAAATATATGATTTTATTTCAGAGAGATCTTGACTGGCTTCTGGCGTATAAATTATTTCATTCATGAGTCAGTCCTAGCGAACCTAGAACTTCTTCATGAGTCAGCCAACCATGCTCTTCTGCTGAACGCTCGCCCTTTGCTAACTCCGACTGCAAACGAAGAATGGCTTTCATTTTTTCATACTCATCGATATCCACTAATGCATATCGTCCTCGTCCATTTTTGGTGAGGTATACGGGATTGTTGACAGAAACGTCCCGCAAAACGGTCGGGTAATTCCGTAAGTCCGAAACAGGTTTTATTGTTGGCATATAATGCCACCTCCTTTCTACTGCTATACCTAAATCCAAAACCAATTCCACTATATCATGCATCGAGGTATGTTTCTAATTATTATTCGAAAAATATTGAGATATTTTATTAGTCATAAAGTTCTACCGTCCGCGTTGGCGAAGTTGTCCGCAGGCGGCATCGATATCTGCTCCTCTGCGCACACGAAGTGTCGCCTCTACCCCATATCGGTTGCGAAGAAGTCCCGCAATCTCTTTCGCACTAACGGCAGATGGCGGAAATAATGGCTGGACACCTTTTTCAGGGTTGAGGTCATCCCATGTATTGAACGGGATCAGATTCACATGGGCTCCGATTGCAGAGGCGAATTTGCCGAGCGCATGGACTTCTTCAGGGGTATCGTTTTGTCCCGCAATCAATGCGTATTCGAGTGTTGGTCGACGCCCTGTTTTCTCAAAATATTCGATTAGGGCATCCTTCAGTTTACCCAAAGGCTGAGTAGATACTCCTGGCATCATCTGATCGCGCGTCTCTTGTCGTGCGCTGTGCAACGAAACAGCCAGGGTGAACTGTTCTGGCTCATTACTGAAACGATTGATAGGCTCGATGAGACCACACGTCGAAACCGTCAAATGCCGGGCTCCGATACCAAAACCCCACGGGGCATTCAGAATACGCAATGCTTCGAGAGTCGCATCATAATTAGCAAACGGCTCACCTTGACCCATCATTACGACATTGTTCACGCGCTGACCAAAATCATTCGCGACAAGTGCGACAGAGTCGGCAATCTCGGATGCGGTGAGGTTGCGGACGAATCCGCCCTGCCCTGTCGCGCAGAATGCGCAACCCATCGCGCACCCTACCTGCGTCGACGCACAGACAGTCAAACGGTTTTCAGTGGGAAGACCGACGACTTCCACTTGCTCGCCATCTGAAAACTCAACGAGATACTTGCGAGTACCGTCTCGTGAAGCCTGACGCTCGACAATCTTTGGGCGCGTAAGTGGCAGTCTTTCCTCAAGAGCCTTGCGCACCTCCTGTGGAACATTCGTCATCTCATCATACGAAGTGATGCCTTTTTGCCAAATCCATTCAAGGATTTGTTTGATTCGGTAACTCGGCTGATTAAGCTCAGTGAGTAATTCCATTACATGTTTTGAATCGTAGCCCACTTATGATCCTATATGTTTGCTCGGTCTCGTTGCATTGCGCCACTCTTGGATTTTATCGACAAGCCAAACCGCACTGATTGCGGCAAGTGTCCCAAAGATTATTCCACCCAAAATATCGAACGGATAATGTACGTATAGATAGAGTCGAGAAATCGCTATCGCCGATGCAAGAGCATAGGCCGCAATCCCCAGTTTTTTGTTGACGCGATAAATCACATAGGCGGCTGCAAACGAGGCTGAGGTATGTCCGGAAGGAAATGAGCCGTCGCCAGGAGTCGCGATTAAGAGTGATGCTTCAGGATTGAGCACGAAGGGTCGTATGCGATTCACAAATGGCTTTATCGTGACATTAACTGCAACAAAATTGATGAAAAGCGCAACGAAAAGAGTGGCGCCCGCTTTGCGGTACTGGCGTATCAGTAAAAACACAATCGCGATCACTATCCAAATCCCGCCAGAGTCGCCCAACATCGAGACTAGCGGTGCCACATAATCGAGAAGCGGATGATTCACCGCACTAGTAAAACTATCAAGAAGGTTCAATTCGAATTGATTCATAGCGATTCTCATTATCCTCTTATTCCCAAGACAAAGTAGCCAATCTTACTAATAGTATACCTTTCGACTAAAGCTCGGGTATGGCGGTTCGCAGTTTATTGATTTCTGTCTCTGGTTGTGATGGAAATGGTAGGGACCACGGATGTCGATAGATTAACCTGATTGATGTCTCTTATTGGATGATTTGCTATTGAAAAAGTTGGTAATAACCGAATAGCATCCCCTAAAGACAATACTGGCACTGCTCCTTATCCCAGCTCAAGACAGAATGATATTATGTTAGCCGATTCAGGTTATTCAAAACTCAGTTTCATGAAAGGCTCTTGTATGCATATCAGCCAAGGCATTGCGAGCTCTTGTTTTTGCTATAGTTGCTTTTTTGATGATCATGACACTTGTTATCGCTATTGCCTCAGCAATATTGATACCCTTCATGCAAAAACAAACGGAGCGCGAAATGCTGAGAATGGAAGAGAGTTTGCCATAGGGCTGTTTTCAACTATTTTCTTTTTTTGCAACAAAATGAGCTTCCCGAAAGTGTTAGTAGTAGAAAGGAGCACATTGTGATTCAAAAAAATGCCCAGCGTGCTTTCGATATATACGGAGATACCATCTATCGCCTTGTCTTGATTCGGACGAACAATCATGCAGACGCCGAAGATATCGTACAAGATGTATTTCTCCGATATCTCAGGTCTGCCCCGACAGTTCTCGATCCTGAACATGAAAAGGCATGGCTGATACGCGTGGCCATCAATTGCTCAAAGTCATTAGTGACTTCAGCATGGAGACAAAAGACGGTCCCGATGATAGAAGAAACTGCTCCGCTAAGCAACATTGCGATACCGGACGCCGCAATCGGACGAAGCGACGTATATGAAGCAGTTTCTCAGCTACCTGAAAACTATCGAACCGTAATTCATCTTCATTACTACGAGGGATACAGGACTGCTGAGATTGCTGAGCTACTTTCCGCCAAAGACGCCACGGTTCGCTCTTGGCTTCATCGGGCACGCGAGGTGCTTCGTCAAACAATCAAAACCGAAAATGAGGGGTGATTTATATGTCACTTGACAATCAATACAGAAAAGATAATGATGCGATTCATCTGGGCACCGAAGTTCGGCAAAGAATAATATGTGCATTGGCTGAAGCTGAGTCAAAGCCTCAAGATACGCATACTAAGCCCTATAAAAAACCACGGATGTCATATTGGGTTCGGGCGATGTCTGCTGCCGCATGCATACTTGTCCTCATGGGTGGATTTGGGGTATGGTCGCTGCGGGATGGCCGCTATGGCAACTTAATCGCAGATGAGACAACCATGTTTGCAGAAGAGATGACAACCTATGAGGATATCTATGACCTGGTTTGGTCCATCACGGAGAGCCGATGGGCCCAACCCACACTAAGAGAGGCTCTTGCAATGGTTCGCCCGCCCATTGGCGGTAATTGGGCAATGGACACATTGCCGGGCACAGATGTGACCTATGAAATGGAAATGCTTGATGTCATGGAAACTCCTTCCCGCTCATCCAGAGCTGAAGACACGGCACAAGAGGGTGGTGGTGCAAGGGGATACTCAAAGACAAACGTCCAGATCGAAGGAGTCGATGAGGCCGATATCGTTAAAACCGATGGCGAGCATCTCTACATAATCGCAGGAAACAGACTTATTATCGCCAAAGCGGACGGGGAGCAAACCCACATCATAACAAAGATGACAATCAACCAATCAGATGAGGGGCATAGCCGCATGCCACTCGAAATGTTTCTCCAGAAAGATAGATTGATTATCTTGATTTCTGAACATGAATATATCGCACACGAAAGTCCCCGCCGATCGCTCATCGGCAGATTACTCGATATCTTTACTCCTGCCTATGATTTCGCGCCCTCAGAGAGACTCGAAAATACGCGAGCGCGGACATTCGCGGTTGTCTACGACATCTCCAATCCGCTGCATCCCTTAGAGGTGGGGCATACGGGTCAAGATGGCGAGTACCTGACCTCACGTATGCAAGGGGAAGTCGTCTATGTCGTAACGACGCATACCTTGCGTGAGTATCCCAAGCGCGATAATCCGCAGACATTCGTTCCTTCGCTGTTCACGGAAGGAGTATGGACGCCTCTTTCTCCCAATCGCATCGTGACGCCGTCAATGCCAAAGGCTGCTAGCTATACCGTTATTACTTCTATGTCTGTAGACTCAGGCAAGCAGCTGGATGGACAGTCATTTTTTGGAAACACCTCGACAGTGTATATGAATTTCAATTCACTCATCATCGCGCAAAGCATACACGAGGAAAAAGTACTCGAAACCAGCCGTGAGAATGGGCGCCTTATTGAGCATCGTTTCAGCGGCTTCAATACACATCTTTCCAGATTTTCCATCGATAAGGGAGATATTACCCTTACAGCACAAACTCAGGTTCCCGGAAAATTGCTCAATCAATTCTCGCTTGATGAGCACCAAGGTGCTATCCGTATAGTCACAACGACCTCGCATCGTGAGTATAAAACCCATGAAGAAGATGATCGTAGATTCATGAGCCATGAAGGTATGAGCGGATACACTGATGCAAACGCTCTTTACATACTCGATCTCAATGGCGAGGTAATTGGTGAGATCACTGATCTTGCTGAAAATGAAGATGTATATTCAGTTAGATTCGCAGGAAACATCGGGTACTTTGTGACATTTCGACAAATCGATCCACTCTTCACCGTTGATTTGTCAGACCCCCGAAATCCCAAGGTGTTAAGCGAGCTGAAGATTCCAGGATTCTCACAATACCTTCATGTCTATGGCAACGGACTGCTCTTTGGGCTAGGGATGGATGCAGATGAACAGACCGGACGAACAAATGGAATGAAAATGTCAATGTTTGATATTTCCGACCCAACAGACGTGAGTGAGCGCCATGTCCTTCTTTTGGACAGCTGGTATTCTGAAGCACTCTCGAATCACAAGGCAATCCTCGTGTTGCCTCATAAGAATCTAATCGCCTTTCCCGCAGACAATGGCTACACTGTGTACGGCTACTCTGATGAAAATGGTTTTTACAAACGTGGTGTGATTGAGCTTGGCCGTGCATGGAATGCTCGTGGGGTTCTTATCGACGATCTTCTATATATGTGCACAGCGGGTGGGATCGATGTATTTGATCTTGAGGACTTTACGCAAATTGCAGATATAAGGTTCTAGGTATGTGCCACTCACCTGATGAAAGGTGTTGCGGGGTGTGATAAGCCACTAATGCTTACGCACCCCTTAGTCTTGCAACTTTTTCCACGAAACCTCTTGGGGTTCGCCAGAGCCACCGAGCGCACTCACCGGGCCGTCATGTTTATCAAACATCACCCAATACAGTATGGGATCACCTATTGCGGTGCTGGCATCCACATCACCGATCTTGGCGCCAGTTATATCTAGTGTCAATTCCCATACAATCACATCTTTAGGCAGAGATATACCAGTTAGTTCCGTCATATAATCTGTCGCATCACGAACCGACCAGTTGCCATAGTTGATCCATTCATCGCTGACTGCCCACTCAAATGTATAGTCGGCAGAGATCAGGATCTCACTATCTCCAATAAGCCATTGCGAATCGTTCCAAAATGCAGGATCCATAACATCATAGCCCAGTCTTGACTGAGACAATTCCTGGGGCATCCCACTATCGAGCTCAGGTACCCCTACGCCCTGTTCAGACTCGATTGTATCTAGATCGCTCACCAAAAAATATGAAAAAACAGAAAATGCGCAACAGCAAAGTAATGGTATGACAATTGCAACTGCTACACCAGCGATTATCCATGGAGTCTTGCTCCTCTTCGCAACAGGTGCTGCAATAGGAAATGATTGCTGTTCGTTCATTAATTCTCCTCCATTATGTCATCATGGTTTATTTCGCATTAATCTTAAAACTCCGAACAATGTGATAGGAAGCGCTGTGACCATCTGTTGATTCTTTTCCAGAATGCTTTTTCCGAGCACCAACTATTCTCTGTGCAATTTACGAAGGATATTCCTGGTGGGCCATGAAGGACTCGAACCTTCGACCAACGGATTAAAAGTCCGCGACTCTACCAACTGAGTTAATGGCCCATTAAGACGTGCCGAAATATCATAGCATATTCTGAGGTGCTAATTAATGGTTGTCTGCGCCGAGGGTAAAGTCAGCTCCCGACTTGGTAAAGTCCGCACCCGTCTTTGTAGAGCGGATATCACCCGTATAGCTCGTGTGTCCTGATTTCCTACGACGATCTGTAGCGACATCACTACCTAGCGCTTCAATCATGGTATACAGGTTAGCGACATATGCCTCGTCCATCTCGCCTATAGCACCGCCGCTCTCCGATCCGGTGGTGTTGGGCATAAAAATGATGACCTTCTCATTCTTCTCACTACTGATGTCTTTGATCGTCTGTAACTCACGCAAGCGCAAGGCACCGGGAACCACATTAAGCGTCAGAGCGGCTTTCGCTACATTTTTACTCGCCTCGACCTCTGCGGTACTCGCGATGATGACACTCTCGCGGTTACGTTCGGCAACAGCTCGCTGTGCCATAGCGCGAACCATCTCTGCAGGAAGCTCGATCTGCTGAATCAGGAGTTGCTCGATATTGAGACCCCACGCCTTAACGTCTTCCTCAACCTGATGTGCAACCGATTGCGCGATAGCCTCACGTGATTGGAGAATCTCATTCATATCATGGTGACCGATAACGTCTCGAAGTACCGCCATCGTTTTACTGACCGCGTTGAAGTCATAGTTCTGTACGTTAAGTACCGCCGCGCGCGCGTCAATGACCCGATAATACGTAACAGCACTAACCTTGATGTTAATGTTGTCTTTGGTCATAACTTCCTGGGGTTTTACTTCACGAGCAACGATACGAGTATCTACTCGGGTAGCGGTGTCAAAGATAGGGAACCAGATTCGTAATCCCGGCGTCTTAACACCATGGAATTTACCGAAACGAAGTAATACCATACTTTCGTACTGCTTGACGATGGTAAAACGTATGAGCGCGGATCCAACGATTAAGATAATAATCGTCAAAATCAAGATGCTGCCTATACCAGCCATAAGAGTTTCGAAGCTCTCCATGTTACTTCCTCTCACTCATCCTTATGACTTAATAATATACGAACGACTCAAAACTCGATTTATTTTTGGCGAGTTCCTTTGTCGATTCTGCCGTATTAGTGCCTAAAATGCCGGTGAGCGGTAAATACCATCGCAACGCCTAGTTCATCAGCACGCGCGATGACCTCCTCATCACGGATCGAGCCACCTGGCTGGATAACCGCCGTAGCTCCCGCCTCTGCGACCACCTCAAGTGAATCAGGGAATGGCATGAATGCGTCACTTGCACAGACACTGCCCTTCGCCGCCTCACCCGCTTGCTCGACTGCGATGCGCGCGCTGTTGACGCGATTCATCTGACCTGCGCCTACACCGATGGCCGCGCAATCCTTCGCAAGAACAATCGCGTTGCTCTTCACACTCTTGGCCACTTTCCACGCAAACAGTAATTGTTCCATTTCCTCAGCAGTTGGCGTGCGCTTCGTTGGGATGGTAAACGCTTCGGGCGCTTCGATAACCGCATCGGCCTCTTGCACCAATACGCCGCCCTCTACCGATCGAAGGTCATACTGCCCACCCGGCGCGCGAACCTCGCCTGTCTTGAGCACACGGACGTTGGGTTTCTCGCCAAGTTGGTCGAGTGCTTCCTGTTCGAAATCAGGTGCAATTATGACTTCCACAAACTGCCTGTTCTCAAAAATAGCCTCGATAGTCCCTTTGGTCACCGGACGATTGAACGCCATCACTCCGCCGAACGCGCTGATGGGATCGACGCTGTGAGCTGTGCGATACGCCTCGACGATGTCATCGTTACTCGCCAGCCCACAGGGGTTGGTGTGCTTGATAATCGAGCACGTCGGGGCATCGAATTCACGCACGGCACACCAGGCAGCATCCGTGTCGAGAATGTTGTTGTACGAGAGTTCCTTGCCCTGAAGTTGCTTTGCGTTCGCAAGGGTTCCCGCAACATTTCCAATTCGGTAGAATGTCGCATTCTGATGAGGATTCTCTCCGTAACGAAGATCTTGGACTTTCTCGAGAGACAGACGAACCTCGTCGCTTGCGGTATCGAATTCGCCTTCGCCACTGAGATATTTCCAAATTGCAGTGTCATAGGCACTCGTCGTTTTGAAAACCTCTTCAGCACACGCACGTCGGGTCTCAAGTGTCGTCGCACCGGCACTCGCCCGCATCTCATCCAAAATCGCATCATACATCTCGGGCTTCGTGACTACCGTCACGCTCTCAAAATTCTTCGCCGCACTACGAAGCATCGAAGGACCGCCGATATCGATGTTCTCGATAGCCTCTTCTTCGGTCACGTCATCACGGGCAACCGTCGCCTCGAACGAGTAGAGATTCACAACCACCAGATCGATCATCCCAATACCGTGCTCGTCTGCCGAAGCCATATGCGCATCGTTGCCACGACGTGCCAGCAATCCCCCATGCACACGTGGGTGAAGCGTTTTGACGCGTCCATCCATCATCTCCGGAAAACCTGTTAGATCATCGATAGCACGAACAGGCACACCGCCTGCCTCAAGTGCGGCAGCCGTGCCTCCGGTGCTGACAATCTCGACTTTGAACTCATCGGTCAGTACACGACAAAACTCAACAACACCTGTCTTATCAGTCACTGACACTAATGCCCGTTTGATAATTGGACTCGTCACGTTCCTATGCCCCCTACACACTCGTTACCAATAAAAGAGATTACCCGCCACATTCGGCGGGTAATCTGATATCACTCTTTATTAATCTTTAAGCGGAACCCACGCCCCACCTTCGACAATATATGCCGAGATGATCTGCTGAGTATTATCCCCTCTCGAGTCAAACGAGATGACTCCTGTCACACCATCGTAGGTGATGCTGCGGATAGCAGCAGCCACTGTCTCGCGAGAGATATCATCGGCATTCTCAAGAACAGCCTGACCGATAATCATTGCTGAGTCATACGCATACGTATCGTAAAGCTCAGGCTCACGATTGTACTTCGCGCGGAACTTCTCGAGGAACTCAAGTCCTCGTGGTTGCTCCTCGATCGGCAGACCCAGATTGGTCGCAATGTCACCTTCGGTTCCGTCACCCGCAAGAAGGATGTAGTCAGCTGACATGATCATCTCGCCACCGATAACAGGAATGCTTACGCCTGCTTCGCGCAATTGCTTGGCAAACAAGGCGCCTTCGGTATGAGCGCCTGCATAATAGACTGCCTCAGGAGCACTTGCACTGATCTTGGTCACGAGTGCCGAGAAATCGACCTGCTTAGGTTGAACACGCTCTTCGGATACTACTTCACCGCCAAGAGCCCTGTAGGCATTCATGAACTCGGTCGCAAGACCCTGTCCGTAGGGAGTCGCATCGTCGACTACTACAAGTCTGGTAATTCCTTGTCCATTAAATACGATCTCTGCTGCCGCAGGACCCTGAGAATCATCGCGTGCGGTAATACGATTCACTACCGAATACCCGTTATCAGTCAACTGCGGATTGGTTGAAACACTGATCATCGCAAGACCGTTCTCCTCATATACCGCTGAGGCAGGAATCGAGCATCCTGAGTTGAAGTGACCCACCAATGCGATGACGCTCCTATCAGCAGCAAGTGTGTTCGCCACATTGACCGCCTGCTTCGGATCTCCCATATCATCTTCGGCCTTAACGCTGAAAGTAATTCCTTTGTCTTTCGCTTCGTCCGAATCATTGAGTTCATCGATTGCGATCTTTACCGCATCAAGCATGGACTTGCCATACAAAGCATTGTCTCCCGTCAGCGGTCCCGCAAATCCGATAACCACATTTTGGGTATCATCTGCCTTGACATCGTCCGAAGTGTTACCGGCGCATCCTGATACGGCCAATACCGCACAAAACAGTACCGCCAATACCAACCATAACGTCGTCCGTTTCATACACATCCCTTTCGTTTACCGGCGCACGTGAACGCGCCTACCTTCCACAACAAGTTTTTCCTGTGCAATCCATTGTAGGACTTTTGGATAAAGTTTGTGCTCGGCCTGATGGATACGCTCGGCAAGCGAGTCGACCGTATCGTCCTCAAAAACCTCGACGGCAGTCTGCGCGATGATAGGTCCTCGATCAAAAACCTCATCGGCAAAATGCACCGTGATGCCGGTAACTTTGACCCCGTACTCGAGCGCATCGTTGATTCCCTGCGCTCCTGGAAAACTGGGAAGTAGGGCCGGATGAAGATTGAGTACACGCGTCGGATAGGCATCGAGCACCTCGACGCCGAGCAGTTTCATGTATCCCGCCATGACTACGTACTCAACTTCTTGAGCCTGAAGCTCATCGCGCAACGCGATGTTGTAATCAGATGCAGAATCGAATGTAGCGGGATCGACGAACACCGCGCGAATACCCGACTTACGCGCTCGCTCTAAACCGAACGCATCTTCCTTATTCGAGATAACCGTGACAATCTCCGCATCGAGTGTGCCTACCACAATCGCATCGATGATCGCCTGAAGATTCGAGCCCCCACCGCTTATCAATACGCCCAGCCTTATCATACGTAGGACACGATCCCTGAGCCTTCGGTAACGACGCCCACCTCATATACCTCTTCATCCAGAAGGGCGCGAACCGCTTCGACTTGATCGGGAGATACGATGAGTGCGAAACCGATACCCATATTGAATGTTTTATACGCCTCGTCATCTGAGAGTTCGGCAGCATCGATGATGGTCTGAATGACAACAGGAACGGGCCATATGCCGCGCTTGACCTGCGCATCCATTGTTTCTGGCAGTACGCGATCAAGGTTCTCGGTTATGCCGCCACCGGTTATATGAGCCATCGCTTTGGGTACGATACCGCCATCGAGCAATGCGCGGACCTGTGATGTGTAGATACGTGTCGGTTCAAGAAGTGCCTCGCCCAACGTGCGTCCTTCAAGTTCTGCCGGAGTCGCCAGCAAGGCCTCTCGTTGATTGGGTTGATTCTCGATGAGAGCTCGACGCACCAAAGAAAATCCATTGCTGTGAACTCCACTGGAGGCAAATCCCAAAATGACATCGCCCACAGCAACTTGAGAGCCATCGATTATCTTGGGACGATCAACGGCACCGACGCAAAAACCACTGAGATCATAATCGTTGGGATCCATCGTTCCAGGATGCTCGGCCATCTCGCCCCCGATGAGTGCGCATCCGGCACGACGACATCCCTCTGCAATGCCTGCGACAATCCGTTCGGTAATCTTACCATCTAACTTCCCAATTGCAATATAGTCCAAGAAAAAGAGAGGTTCTGCACCGGTGACAAGAATATCGTTTGCGCACATGGCTACCAAATCGATACCCACTGTGTCGTGTTTATCCAACAATTGAGCCAGCTTGAGTTTTGTTCCGACCCCGTCGGTACCACTCACAAGAATCGGTTCCTCCATTGTCTTGAGTGCTACCGCATTGAACAAGCCGCCGAATCCTCCGATGTCACCGATGACTTCCGGACGATACGTCGATTGCACATGCTCACGGATTCCTTCGACCGCACGAGCTCCCTCAGCGGTATCGACACCTGCATCTTTATACGTTAGTCCTGCCATGTTTCGCGTCCTTTTTTACTATTTTTTATCTCATCTGAAATTGGAACCGGATAATCCTCATTGAAGCATGCGAGACAAAGTTGATCTGCCTGTCGTCCCGTCGCCTCGACAAGGCCTTCCGAAGAAATGAACGCGAGAGAGTCAGCACCGATGAACTCACGTATCTCTTCGGGCGACAGCGATGCGGCGATCAGTTGATCACGCGTATCGGTATCGACACCATAGAAGCAGGGCCAAAGTACCGGTGGCGAACTGATGCGAACATGAACTTCTTTTGCCCCTCCGTTGCGAAGCGTTTTGACCAGCTCTTTCATCGTCGTCCCGCGAACAATAGAGTCATCGACCAACACGACTCGCCTGTTCCGGATATTGGATCTGATAGGGTTGAGCTTCAAACGAACGCCCAAACGACGAAGTGCCTGGCTCGGCTCGATAAACGTGCGCCCTACATAGTTATTTCGGGTCAATCCCTCACCGTAGACGATACCGCTTCTCGCCGCGAATCCAATGGCTGCAGGAATCCCGCTTGCCGGTGTGCCGATGACTATATCTGCTTCAACAGGCGCCTCTTGCGCAAGAATCTCGCCCATCTTATGGCGGACTTCATGAATCGACTTGCCAAAAAATACCGAGTCGGGTCGAGCGATATACGCATACTCGAACACACACATCGCTTCGCGTTCCTTAGGAGCGCCCTCCATCGTCTCAAGCCCATTGTTACTGATCTTGATAATCTCGCCGGGCTCCACATCGCGCATATAGGATGCACCGATAATATCGAATGCCGATGTCTCACTCGCAACGACAAGTCCCTCGTTATCCGGTAACTTTCCGATGACGAGTGGTCGGATGCCGTGCGGATCACGAAATGCATAAATCGCATTCTCGGTCATAAGCACAACGGCATACGCACCTTCGATAAGACTCATCGTTTCTTTAATGCCATCACGAATATGGCTATACTTTTGGGTGAAATAACTGATGATAGTGGCCAGAGCCTGACTCGTGCTAGGAGTATCAAGCGTGATATCGTATTCCGCCAAACGATTGCGAAGCTCACTGATCTCTACGAGGTTTCCGTTGTGAGCAAGAGCGACCAATTGGCGACCGATGCTTGAAAGATGGGGCTGAGCGCTCGACCAGGATGATGACTCGCCCCTACAGGGATACCGAGTGTGCCCGATCGCAAGGTCACCCTGCAAGGTATTGAGATCAGTATCGCTGAAAACCTGTGCGACCAATCCGAGATTCTTGACACAAGTTACCGTGTTGTCATCGCCAACTGCGATACCCGCGCTCTCTTGACCGCGATGCTGAAGTGCCTGTAGCGCAAAGTACGTATAGCGCGCAACATCCTCGCCAGGTGCATACACAGCGAAGACGCCACACTCATCCTGTATTACATCATCTTGAATTGTCTGCATACCGCTTCGCCGCCAATACTTCGTCTTCTAAGGTTTTAGCATAGCATACACACGCGCAGGATTACGGGCATAACGAAGCTTGGACGGAGTTCAGAGTTTTGGGGTAAGCAATCCGTATCAGTATACCTGAGCCATGTTGTGCTTGATCTTACATGGCTCGTTTTCGTACATTGACCTCCTACGCCTTAAGTGCATCCTCCAATGCGTTGTTATATACATCAGAGCATTCGCTTACGCAAAGATCGACTGCGCCGTCAATAAGCAACCTCTCGCCGCCCACTTCACCGATAACGCTATAGGGAACCTTTGCGTGATGAAGTGCCTCAAGCACATTCTCCGCATCATCGGGAGAGCACGAAACGACAATGCGACTTTGTGTCTCACTAAAAAGCGACTCATGAGGAGCAAGGTCGTCATCCAGCACAACCGTACAGCCAATATCACCGGCAATCGCCGATTCAGCAAGCGCGACAGCTAGACCTCCATCGCTGCAATCATGGGCACTCTTAATAAGATCTTTTCGGATAAGCGCGCGCACAACCTTATGCACATCTTTTTCCAGATCAAGATCGAGTTGAGGAATCTCGCCTGCGACCACATCATGAATGGTGCTGAGATACTCACTTCCGCCCAACTCGTCTGCTGTCTCTCCCACCAGGATGATAACATCTCCAAAGTCCTTGAAATCCAACGTGCAGGACTCATCAGTGCTATCGAGTACCCCAACCAGTCCGACAACCGGTGTCGGGTAGATCGGGTTGCCGGCACTCTCATTATAAAAGCTCACATTTCCACTAATGACAGGTACTCCAAGAGCCGTGCATCCGTCAGTGAGACCACGAATCGCCTCGTAGAACGTCCAGTAGACCTCGGGTTTTTCAGGATTGCCAAAATTGAGACAATCGGTGATAGCTGCTGGATCGCCACCCACACAAGACACGTTGCGCGCTGCCTCGGCAAGCGCAATTTGTGCGCCACGATAAGGGTTGAGATACACGTAACGTCCGTTGCAATCGCAAGAAATCGCAATCGCGCGCGTGCTGTCCTCATCACCGATGCGAACTACCGCCGCATCATTTCCGGGCCACACTACAACATCGGAGTACGTGTTAATGCCCTCTTTCTCATATGCCCATCTGCGCGAACAGATGTTGGGGCTTCCCAAAATCTTGAGAAACGTATCGTTCAGTTCACTAGGACTCTTTGGATGAGATAGGCTGCCCATATCAAATGCCGCCTTTTCATCAAGATGGGCCGGACGCTCCATGGGAAGATCGTAAAGAGGTGCATCGTCGGCAAGGGACAACGCCGGCATCTCGCCATGTACCTCACCGTCTGAGACAACCACAAAATTACCGGTATCGGTTACTTCACCGATAACTGTTGCGGGTGATCCCCACTTCTCGCATACTGCGAACACCTCATCAAGTTTTTCCGGCTCAACTACCGCAAGCATGCGTTCCTGTGTTTCAGAAACCATGATTTCAAATGGCTGCATACCCTTTTCTCTGAGAGGCACTTTTGCGACATCGATCTCGATTCCCGTACCGGCACGACTTGCCATCTCACTTGCTGAACTAGTAAGGCCAGCTGCACCGAGGTCGCCCAATCCCACAAGCAACCCCTTATCCAAAAGCTCAAGGCAAATCTCGCAGATTCTTTTGCCCTCTTCAGGGTTTCCTGTGACGCCGATGACCTCTATCGTCGAGGTCTCTTCCTCGTCACCGAACTCGGCACTTGCCAGCACACTCGCGCCACCGATGCCTTCACGCCCGGTCTCGGATCCGATAAGTACGATCTTATTGCCCACACCGCTTGCCTGTGCGCGTATCAGTTTATCTTCGCGCAGCTGACCGATCGTCATTGCATTGATGAGGCAATTATCCTCATATGCATCCTCGAAATAAACTTCGCCGGCAACCACAGGCGCCAACATCGCCCGACTATAGTTACTGATGCCCGCAGTCGCATTCTCGAAAAGCCAGCGTTGACGCTCTTTGTCGAGTTTTCCAAACCGCGTACTTCCCGCAAATGCGATAGGACGTGCGCCCATCGCAAATATATCACGCGCGCAACCACCGATACCGGTTGCCGCACCTTCGTAAGGATCGATCGCGCTGGGGTGATTATGCGACTCCATCTTGAACGCTACCGCCCAACCGTCACCCACGCTGATAACACCGGCATTCTCACCGGGTCCCTGCAATACGTGAGGTCCTTCGGTAGGAAACATCCCTAAATGCTTACGCGAACTCTTGTATGAGCAGTGCTCCGACCACATCAAGCTATACATATACAGTTCGGTCTTTGTGGGCGTGCGTCCTAATATTTCCTTGACGCGATCGTACTCCTCTAACGTCAGTCCCAGTTCTTGCGCTAATGCTGGGGCGGATTCATCCGGTAAGTCACATACGAGTGTCATGATGCTAACTCCTCACCTGTCGATTCCAATTCATCGATGTCTGTATTATTGCGATCTTCAATATCAGCTATGGCTACGTCTTCCGAAGGTGTCTCCCCCTTGGGTCGCGAGGGAAACACAACGCTCAGTAGGTAAGTGAGAATAACCGGAACGGCAAAAAAGATTAGGAGTGCCGTTACGAGACCCCATATATTCCTAAAGCCGGGTGGAACCACAGGAATAAGAGCGAAGATTTGTTGGCTCAAATACGCAACAACCAGCACGCCGCAATATATCTGATAGATAAGAAGTGATTTTGTGCCGTACTTCTCTTTGCGTCTGGGACTTGCCGAGTCGATAACAACCCAAAGCGCAGCTCCTACAATCAATAAAACAAACGCTATCAAAACATAATAGAACGGACTGAGCCCATACATTTAATCCTCCGATTTACCTGTCCCACCTGCTTTATATTCCTCAAATGACAATCCAGCCTGATAGGCCTTCATCATCGGGCGCAACTGCTTGATGTCTATCCACCATGCAAAAGCAATCAGTCCAAATGTAATTCCCGTCATAGCCGTTTGGATGGAAAAAAGGATCGTTTCATCAAGAGGAACGACCTCTTGGACCCGATCAAGGGGAACGAATAAGATAAGGGTCAGGAGAATCGCGGGGGCGCCAAGTGCTATCCACCACTTCTTTCGCGCGGCTTTGTACTCGGGCCAATCCGGCTGATAGCTCACAGCTGTTTTGGCAGCAGTTGATTTTTTCTTTTCTGACTCTTTTCCCTTTTTCCTTGCTGGCTTTGCACTTGCCGCTGATTTCTTACTGACCCCCTTTGGCGTCTGACCTTTCTTATAACGCTCATTGTGGGGACTTCTTCGACTCATGCACACTCACCTTCGGGAACAAAGGGCTGACCGGTGATCTTCTCGTATGCTTCGATGTATTTTTTGCTCGTAAGCTCGATAATCTCAGGCGGTAATGAGGGGGGCTCCGAGTTCTTATCCCAGTCACTTTGCTCTAACCAGTTACGAACAATCTGCTTATCGTAGCTCGGTTGAAGGACGCCCTCCTGATACTCGTCTGCAGGCCAGAATCGAGATGAATCCGGTGTCAGCACCTCATCTATCAGAATCAACTTATCACCCAATTGACCGAACTCGAACTTCGTATCCGCAATAATCACACCACGGGTCGCAGCGTAATCACGCGCGCGCTGATACAGCTCCATGGATGCGTTCTTAAGTGCTTCGGAAACCTCAGGACCGACAACCTCGACCATCTGCTCATAGCTGATGTTCTCATCGTGATCGCCCTGCTCGGCCTTGGTTGAAGGAGTGAACAGTGCGGGCTCCAGCTTGCTTGCCTCGACCAAACCATCCGGCAGCTCGATGCCGCAAACCGTCCCATCGGCACGATATTCCTTGATTCCCGAACCGGTCAGGTATCCACGCACGATACACTCGATAGGATGCACATTCGCCTTTTTGACGAGCATGAAACGACCACGGAGATAATCCTCGTATGGCTTGAACTGCTCAGGAAGATCTGCGACGTCAGTTGAAATCAGATGATTCTCAACCACATCTTTCATCAGATCGAACCAAAAAAGGCTCAATTTGGTCAGGACTTCTCCCTTATAGGGAATGGGATCGTCAAGTACGTAGTCAAACGCACTGATGCGATCGGTGGCGACCAGCAAAAGCTTGTCTCCCAAATCATAGATGTCACGAACTTTTCCTTGCGAATCTGGCGCAATCATGTAAAACCCTTTCTATCACACAACGTATATCTATCGTAGCTGAAACACTAGGCAAGTGGAATGAAAATTCTAAAAGTTGTGCCAACGTTTTCTTCACTTTCGACTTCTATGCGTCCTTTATGACGCTCAATGATTTCTTTAGTGATAGAAAGACCGATTCCAATGCCGCCAGTAGCACGCGCACGCGCCATATCAGCCCGCCAAAAACGCTTAAAGAGCATCTCGAGGTTTTCTTCACTGATACCTATCCCGGTATCGGTAACCTGAACAACCGCGTACCCCTCTTGCTCATAACTTGCCACAAGAATCTTACCGCCTTCCGACGTATAGCGCGCAGCGTTACCCAAAAGATTGCCTATCGCCTGCTGCAGTCGCTCGCTGTCTCCCATGACGCACAGCCCTTCGCGCTCATAGCATTCAAGTGAAAGCCCGAGTGACTCGAACAATCCCCAATGTGCGTCAAGCGCATAGCTCAGCGGTATAGCAAGATCGATTTTCTCCATATTGAAAGGCAGTGCCCCGGTCTCAAGACGAGAAAGTTCCAAGATGACATTGGTAAGGCGCGTCAGACGACGGACTTCGCTTTGGATCGTCAAGAGGTTTTCAGGATCTGCTTCATAAACCCCGTCCTGAATACACTCGACCGTTGCCTGAATACCCATCAATGGAGTGCGCAACTCATGGGCCACATCGCTGGTAAGTCGACGCTCAAGCTCGCGATCAGCCTCGATGGAGTCCGCCATCGTGTCGAACATCTGGCCCAATTGAGAAATCTCATCTTCTCCGACAAGCCCGGTACGAGCCGACGGCTCACCCTCACGCAACGCACGTGCTGTTGCTGTTACCTTGCGGATAGGACGCACGAGTCTGCGCGCATAGTACCATCCGGCCATCGATGCCAAGATCGTCGAAGCAACCGCGGCAGCAACCAGCGTCCACATCGATGCGGATCTCAAGGCAACATCGCGTTGAGTCATGAATCCCGAGGAGTTCAGGGCAGACACACTCACATACCCGACTACTTCACCCTCGACTTCAATGGGAACCTGTTCTGCTGTTCCTGTCGGAGCAGACACCAGATCGTAAATGCTGGTGTTGCGATCACCGATCGCATCTTGCAAAAGCTGCATTCGGTCACTTCCCGTCACCACGTCCTGCATATGGCGACGTAATGCCAAATCATCATAGATAATACGCCCGTCCTCGGATATGATCTGAACGCGCTTTTCGTTAGATATAGCTACTTTAGGGATGATGACATTATAGGATGAGAAGTTCCACCCACCATGCAAAGCATATGCATCCGCCGCTACATTCGCAACTGCCGAAGCATCATGACGTAGGTTTTGACGAACATATTGGTGAAACTGATAATTCCAGGCAAAGTAAGATGATACGACCGCCATAAGGGCGGTCATAAGCGCAACGATGGCAAACGCTGTCGAAAGTTTTGATGCAAAGCCTCCGCGCGTGCTCACTCTTGCCTATTTCTTAGTCTTTTTGGACGCGCTTTCGCCTTGGCGAGGCTCGAACCGATATCCGACACCGTGAACAGTATGAATGAATCGAGGATCACGAGGATCGTCGTTGAGTTTGGCGCGAAGATTCTTGACATGACTGTCGACTGTTCGTTCGTAACCATCAAAGTCATACCCGAGAACTTTCTCGACAAGCTCCATGCGAGTGTAGACACGACCCGGATAACGCGCAAGTGTAGTCAATAGCTTGAACTCAGATGCGGTAAGGTCAAGATCCTTATCGTCAAGTAAAGCGCGATGGGCTGATATATCAAGCTCAAGACCATCATAAATCAACTTATCACGCTGAGGATCATCGGCACTATGAACGCGACGAAGGAGCGCGCGAACGCGCGCGATCAACTCACGCGGAGAAAAAGGCTTGACGAGATAATCATCTGCCCCCAACTCAAGACCAGCGATACGATTATCGATCTCACCCTTTGCCGTGAGCATAATGATCGGCACATCGCTCACATTACGAATTTCTTTACATACCACCTCACCCGGAATCTTGGGGAGCATCAGATCGAGTATGATGAGGTCAAAGGGCGCATCGTTATGAAACGCATTAAGTGCTGCCGCACCATCAGCTACAGGAGTAACCCAAAAACCATCACGCTCAAGATATGCAGCGACCGCGTCGCGAATTGCTTTTTCATCTTCAACGAGAAGTACTCGTTTCGGCTCCGATTTGCTCATGCTTTATGCCCCCTTAAAGGATTTATACGCGTATTCTAAGTGTACGACCCTGCACGAGCATACGCATCTCGTTCACCGAAATTCTACACATGGTTCAAAAAATATCGATCAACTTCTTTCAGATGATATTGCATACGTTCATCCCCTAAAACACTCAGGTATGAAAGTAAAATTTGTGATGCCCCTTCTTTCGTGGTGCACTTACGTGCACTATAAAGAAGCTCGGTCAGGCGACCGATGATCTCATCCTGAAGATAATGAGCGAATCCTTCGATGACATAAAATGCGGCATCGTCATCGCACGGCAACGTGCACGCTAACAAATCTCGCGTAAAATATTTTATCGACCACATACTGATCTCGATCGCTGAGACGAATTCATCGGCGAGAAACCTCTCGCTATCCGCAAACACCCGTCCCAATTTCAAGCCACACGCAGTTTGAGCACGCATAATTGCAATATAACAACCTTCCGCATAGGAGAGGTAGGAATCATTCGAGATTACAGCATTGGTCATACACGATCTTCTTTCTCTTATTGCCACCAGTAATTTACAGCAAGCCACTCAAGTGCGGCTATTCGATCCTTGAACGGCGTATCATAATTCGGAGTGCCGTCTTCATTAACAGTGACTCGTAGTGAATTATGCGCGATAAAACAAGCCTCGTAGAGCGAAGCCTCATAATCGAATTGCCCCTGACTCATCGGAGTTGACTCGATATAAGCCCTCTTGGTCTCAGCAGCCGCAAGCGCCGTATCTCGCGCATGAATGATAAACGCAATCTCGTCAACGGCACTCTGCGGATAAAGTGCACTACCTGATCTGAACTCAAGAATCATAGGTATCGAAGTGAGGCGAACATCTCCCACAATCGCCTCAGGCTTCTCGGAGACATAGATGGGGCTCGTTAGTTCGACGAATTCATATCCACTCTCCAGATATCCTGGTCCCTCACCTTTGAGTCCGAGCACCGCATGCGCTTCTTCTTTGTAGACAAGCAATGCGGTTCCGTATCCTTCGTGAGAGAGTAATGCGGCCGCCAGCATCACCTTCTCATCGCAATCGGCAGTACCGTCGACAAGTGTCTGCACCGGCAGGCGCGGATCGCCTTTTGGACTCAGGTCAGCCTGATGCTCTTCCAAGCGATCGAAATCGTAAGGAATGGACTGTACATACTTGATGATCAATTCGGCATAGCCTGCAACACCAAGCTCCTGCTCATCTCTAATGAGACGCAACTGCAAGACAACGTACTCGATAGCATCATCCATTTCCGGATCGAAGGTAAGACGATAATAATAATCCTGATAGAACTCCTCTTCTGAAAAAGAAGGGTCATTATTCAGCTCTCGCTCCATCTCAAAGGCGCCGTAATAAAGATCGTTGTCTACTTTCGGTGCAATGGAATACCCAACGCCATTGAACGAAAAATCAATGGTGGTGGGAATGAATTCAGGTCCTTCGACACGAACAATTCCTGTTGGCTCAGGCTCGACCTCTTCGACCACCGTCTGCTGCCTGATGCCCTCTGTAACTATGTCGGGAATACGATTGCTGAAAACATGGTATATGACAGTACAACCAAGCGTGAAAGCAAGGATGAGCACAAGCAGAACGAATGCTATTCCGCAAAAGACTTTTTTGTCGGATGATTGCTGAGACATACAAACCTCTTTCTTATCTATATCGTAGTGTAGCAGGGAGGTGGGTCAAACGGATTGTGTTACACTTTTGATACTGTTTTGTAGTGCGAGGAGGTACTATGCGCATCTCGTCAAAGGTGCTTATACTAATGTTGACCTGCTTATTTGCTGTAGCCCTGGTAGGATGTAGTTCGAAATCAGGAACAGCCCCGAAAGGCAATGAGGTCGAAATCGAAAAAGCGGCGATTCTTGTCGCGAGTGGCTATGCGCAGGGGCGCTATCAGCTCGTCGACCAAGAGCAGATGAAGAACTGGATCGATCTAGGCGAAATCATGACCATTGTCGATGTGCGCCCTTCCAGTGACTACCTCAAGGGTCATCTTCCCGGCGCGGTAAACGCGGAAATCAATCGTGATGAAGAATCAACGACCGAGCAGATCGAAGTGCTTCTAGGACTTCTTCCTGAAAACTTCGATAGCTACGTTGTTTTCTATGATGATTACACAGCGCTCAACGGCAGTCATCGCGGTGCGATATATGCTGCTGACGCCGGCTATACCAATGTCTTTCGATTCGTAGGTGGCGCAGTCGCCTGGGAAGACGCCGACAACAAAATGACTAAGAAATAACGAGCAAGCGCTCCTCTTATGCTCCCTGGTCTCGGTACGCTCGTAAATATGATCACCATTCTTGTGGGTGGCACTATCGGCACGCTCGCAGGAGATCGTGTCCCGATGCGCATCCGCGATGGCGTTGTGAGAGCTCTAGGATTGGGGACTATCGTAATCGGTCTGGCAAGCGCCTTGGGCGCATTCGCGCAACTGAACGAGCACGGCGGATTTTTGACCTCATACGGCATTATCGTTTTTGCCGGATCCCTTATTATCGGCACATTGATAGGCGAGCTTTTGCGTCTTGAGTATTGGCTTGAGAAATTCGGTGAGAGACTTAGTGCGCTTGTTCGCAAGATACCGGCATTCGCCCATGCGGGTCCTCATGCAGATGATGCCGAGGAAGCTCCGCGGGATCTGGTCGAAGGATTCATGGTCTCCTCCCTCCTGTTCTGCGTGGGCGCGATGACCATATTGGGCTCTATCCAGGACGGATTGGGCAATCCCCAGACGCTGTTTCTCAAAGCACTCCTTGATGGCTTCATGGCACTTTTTTTCGCTTCGACCTTAGGCCCTGGCGTTCTTTTGTCCATTGTTCCCATTTTCATTATCCAAGGAAGCATCGCAGCGCTCTCCTATGTACTGGGAGCAATTGTCCCAGCCATCGCTATCGTCGGTATCGAGCTGACGGGTGGCGTTCTTATCGCCGCTGTCGGCTTCAACTTTCTGTTAACGAAACGGCTGCCTGTTGGTAATATGCTCCCGGCAATCATCATTGCTTGCGCCATATGCTGGATATTCGGATAGGAGCGGCCCATGGACACCGACAATGCCGACACAAATAAGCAAGCTGTCGAGCATCCCGCTCGCCGTCCTGAAGATACCGTTGGATTCTGTTTGGAGTGCAATAAGCTTGTGCGCAGAAACAGAAAAGCTCAATGCGAACAAGGACATCCCCTGCAAGCAATCAGGGGCGCTCTTGACGTCGCACCCGATGAGGAAATGCCAGTGCTTCCGAAGTTTCACTGGGGCGCATTTTTCATGCCCCCTATCTGGGGTGCATGGCACGGTGTTGTTATTGCAGGACTGATTGTTCTTCCTTTATGGCTCTTCTTGGACTCCAATATCCAGAGCGCCGTATATCGCGTGGGTCCTGAAACCCCTTTTTGGACACGCATGGGTGTTTATTTCATGACAGCACTCGTAACTATCTGCACAGTAGGACTCATGGCATGGTTTGGAAAAACCGGATGGGGTATCGCCTGGCGACGCGAGTACGGAGACGGCACCTCGACAAAAACAATGACCGAGTTCATAAAGCGGGAGAGAATATGGTATTGGTTCTGTATTCCTCTGTTTTTCGCCCTACTGGGACTAGCTATCTATTACTGGATCACAATCCTACCCGAGACGTTTGTGTAAGAAGCCTATCGATTCGCCCTCTCGTCAAGTCGTGAAATAAACGCCTCGACAAACGCTGGATCGGTATCCCAACTCGTCACCAGTCGCACTTCATCGCGTGAGGCGTCCCATGTATAGAAATGGAATTCTTCCTGAAGAGGAGCAATCCAATCGGGCGGCATAATGCAGAACACTTCATTTGCGTCCGCCGGCTGAGTAAGCTCGCAACCGTTTGCCTGAAGACCCTCGACCAATCGAGTTGCCATCTTATTCGCATGACTCGCACACTCAAGCCAGGTGTCGCCACGATACAGCGCGCTGAACTGTGCGGCAACGTAACGCATCTTACTGGCGAGCTGCCCGCACTGTTTGCGAATCATGAAACTCGCAGGAGTCCGCACGTCACCAAAGAAAATCGCCGCCTCGGCACCCATGAGGGCATTCTTCGTGCCACCCAAAGACAGGGCATCGATGCCCACGTCGACAGTCAGTGCCTTCAACGAAACACCTAATGATGCGGCGGCATTAGCAAGACGAGCACCGTCACAATGCACCACAAGTCCGCGCTCATGCGCGAAGTCACAGAGTGTTCGCAATTCATCAGGAGTGTAGACGGTCCCTAGCTCGGTCACGTTGGAAATTGAGATAACATGCGGTTGCGCTGCATGTTCGAAACCGAGCACACCCAAAAACGGCTCGATCAACTCAGGAGTTAGTTTCCCATCAGGCGTATCAATGGGCACAAGCTTCGCGCCAACAATACGTTCGGGAGCACCCGTCTCATCACAATTGATATGAGCCGTACGAGCACACAATACACTCTGCCAGGATTGCAACATTGCACTCAGGCATACGACATTCGCACCGGTACCATTGAACGTGAATTTAATATCGCACTCATCACCAAAGTGTCCGTGCAAAATCTCGAGCGCCTCCGCAGTATAAGGATCATCACCATACGAGACGACATGTCCCACATTTACCCGTGCGAGTTCCTCGAGCACACTGGGGTGAACCGTTGAGAAATTGTCTGAGCCAAACGCTTGCATGATAACCCTACCCTTCTCTTTGGGTATTAGTATTACATAACAAGTTAATGATCACTCACTCATACGATATCGCGTCGCGAATAGATACTTGGCTTGCGCGCCATGCGGGAAGGACTGAGCCGAGCGCGGAAATAATCCACACCAACACGAGGCACACCACTACGCCACTGAAACTATAGCGATAGGCAAGGCTCATTCCCAAAGCATCCATCAACGCTTGCATCAACGCCCATGAAATGGGAACCGATATGATGGCTCCCAAAAACCAACTGATCGTTCCCACGACCAGACCCTGCATCACATAGATTCCAAAGATAGCGAGATGTCCCGCGCCGATCGAGCGCATAATGCCGATCTCACGCGTCGATTCGATCACAGAAAGCGTCATCGATCCGCTCAGACCGATAACACCGACCGCCGCCAAAGCACTTGCCATGATAATCAAGAACGTGGTCAGGATGCTCAACTGCCCACGCGCCTCATCCAACTGAAGCATCGCGGTCTCGGTATCGCTTACCGCATATCCCTTGCCATCAAACGCGCGCTCAAGATCGTTTGCGAGACGCTGCTGGTTATAGGCGCGCATGCCACTCATCGACTGATCAAGACGCTGTACGCCCAACCCTAAGAATCCGCCGGAAAGCGGACCTTCAAGAGCACTGTCCATTTGAACGAATACACGTGTCGCATTTGCGGGGATGCCCATGAGCTCGGCCAGATCGTCTCGTTCAAAATAGAGAATCGGACCTTGCAAGGAGCCTGTTACAATGCCGATAACGGGGCGGGTGATCTGCTGACCTGCAATTTCAAAATCGATATAATCGCCAACCACCACATAGCTCTCTTCCTTTGCTAATTCATTATTAAGGATGACGCCTTTCTCGCCAGATGCGAAAAGACGTCCTTCTGTGAACTGAAAATTTGCCACCTGCGAATCTGCAGGAAATCCCGTTAGAAAAAATTGCTCGTTTTTGGTACCGTCAGGTCGATTGATGACGGCAAACGCATCAATCCATGATTCGACATACCGCACTCCTTCGATTTTCGAGGCTTCTGCTTCGATATTACTCACGGGCGCCGGCTGTGAAAGTCTGATTTGCGCATCGTATTGCCACCACGAACCGATATCATCGACAGTCTGCATCAGGGACGTACGTGCCGTAAATACTGCCATGACCACACCGGAAGCAAGAAGGAGCGTGATGAGTGTCATTGCAAAACGCCCCTTGCGAGTAAAAGTTGCCCGCAGTGCAAGCGCAGTAGGTCGCGGCAGCCATCTGATGCGCCCTAACAATCGATCGATCCAGCCTTCGCCGAAGTTCGGCAAAAGCGCATTCGCATTGAACGCATCGACGATGGGGCGTTTGACTCCCGAAATGATGGGAATCGCTGCAGCAATCAAGGGCAGCACTAGACCAATCCCCACCAGAAGAAACATGACGGACGGTTGGTAGGTATGATCAAGAACGCGGAAGTTGAGTACGTCGGCAGCATAGTTGACAAAGAAATATCCGAAAAGAATTCCTGCGGGCAGTCCAATCACCAATGCGAGCAATCCGAAGCAAAACACCAGACCAAAGTACAATCCGGCAATTTGCCAGCGCCTACCTCCGATTGCCTTCATAATGCCGAGCTGCCTTGTATGCTGAATCAAAATCGCACTCACCGTCGTCACCACAAGAAAACCGCTCAATGCGAGCGCCATCAACGCCATACCGAGCAACAGGACGCTGACCGCCCTGAATATGTCACCGAAGAAATGAGAGCCGGGATCGGGTACACTCGTTGAAATCACCCTGATTCCCGCAGGAGAAAGGACAGTGTCTTTTATATCATTCGCCACCTCAGAGACCTCGACACGCGAAAGATCCGGTTTGACACGTATATCGATAACGTTGAATACATCAGGTTCACCTAGAAGTTCGAGCGAATCCATCGTCGTATATGCGGTAACCTGCCTGAAGAACCGTGCGGGAATCGCATTGATGTCATGTACAAACCCCGCGACTCGAAACGTCGCGACCTTTGTGCCGGTATCGACCTCGACAAGATCACCGATCTGATAATCGAATACCGCATGAGCCGAGGTCTCGATAAGAAGATCGCCTTTTCGCGGCGGCCATGCGGTTGTCGTCAAAGGTTCGATCCGATTAACCTGCGAATCAAATTGAGAAAATGCATGCAACTCCAACGCATCCCAAGAACTCAGCAATGTTTCATCTGCCAAACCATCAGATTGCGCCAAACGCAGGCGTGAGTAACTTAGATACTGACCTCGCGTTGCGATAACCTCATCTTGCTGTGCGATCTTATCAACGACCGATTGATCGACACCCGATACCGCAAACGTAATGGATGCTTTCAAGCTATCTGCAAAGTCAGCCTCGAATTCACGAAGGAGCACTTGGCGCGCGCCCAAAATAGCACCGGTTGCGAAAATGCCCACTGCGATCGACAGCACAACCAGCAAGGTGCGCGACCTGTTGCTCGTCAGATCGCGAAGAATCTTTCTAAAACGAACCGCAATCATGTCTGAGCAGTATCATCGATAATCTGACCGTCAACGACATGAAGTGTGCGAGAAACACGACTCGCAAGATCGCTATCGTGTGTCACCATAACCATCGTCTTTCCGGCAGCCACTTGGCGTTCGAACATCGCAAAGACTTGGTCGGCAGTCTTGCTGTCGAGATTCCCCGTCGGCTCATCAGCCACAATCAGCGGAGGGTCATTGGCAAGTGAGCGTGCAATCGCGGCACGCTGCTGCTGACCACCCGACAATGCCGCAGGAAGTTTATACGCCTGATCGGCAAGCTCGACCTGATCCAATAAATCCAGCGCGATAGAAGACCGTTCCTCTTTTTGATGAACGTTACAGAAGTCCATCGGAAGCATGACGTTCTCAATAACCGTAAGCGTAGGAAGCAATTGGAAGAACTGGAACACGACTCCGATTGCTTTGCCGCGCCATATCGCCATCTGATTTTCGTTGAACGTATGAATGGGGACACCATCAACCCAGATTTCACCACTCGTCAGCGTATCGAGTCCTGCAATCATATTGATGAGCGTCGTTTTGCCGCTTCCCGATTTTCCGATGATGCCGACAAACTCGCCCGGTGAAACCGTCAGATTGAGACTTTTGAGCGCGGTAAAGGGAACCTCGCCACTGGTGTAGGTCTTGATCACATCGTTGAGTTGTATCAAAGCAGTCGAGCGTTTGGGCTCGCAATCGTTGCTCGGCATACGTATGCCTTTCTTACCGGTCTTTTTGTGCTTTCCAACGCACCATGCGCAGTTCGATAATGTTAAGAATCTCATACATTATCACGCCCATAGCCGCCATCGCAATAATACCAGCAAACATACTGACATAATCCAGTCGACTCCACGCGTTCATAATGTAGAACCCGATACCGGTCGATCCCGCTATCGTCTCTGTGAGAAACAGAACCGCAATGGCCGTACCGGTATTGATACGCAATGCGGTAAATACCTCAGGCAAAGCCGAGGGAAGAACCACGTGAGTCGCGATCTGGAGAGGAGTCGCGCCGAGCGAGCGGACACTTGTCACGCTCTCAGGCGGAATCGCCTTTGCCGCATCGCGTGCGGTTATCATCATTTGGAAGAAAATCACTATCCCGATAAGCAGGATTTTGGGAGCATCCCCTATTCCTAGAAGCACCATGAGTACGGGGAGGAACACTACTTTCGGAATGGGGTAGATCAGATAAAGAAGCGGTGCCATGAGCGCATCGGCTCGCACGCTTCTTCCAATGTAGAGTCCCAGAGGCAATCCTAATAATGTGCCGATCACCATAGCGACCACAATACGCCATAGTGAGATAAGAATTTGCGGAACCATTGCAGGAAGGGATACGAAGAATTGCTCAATCGCTGCCCAGGGCAAGGGAAGTGCGGGGCTGTCTATCAACCATGAGGACAATGCCCATGCGCCGATGATGATTGCAAAAGCACCGATGTATCCCGCTATGGTTCGCAGATATTTACGCATCAGTTTCCTCCAACAGGAGCCCACGCAGATACGCGCATTTCTCATAGAACTCAGGAGTTTGACGATATCCTTTTTGACCTTGCGAAGGATTCTCAATAACCATTCTCACGCGACCGGGCCTGGGTGTCATCAAAATAATCCGATGTCCCAAAAAGACCGCCTCTTCAATCGAGTGGGTGACAAGCACCTGAGCATACCCTCGTTGCTGTTGAAGATTGAGTAGGAGGTTCTGAAGTTCCTCACGCGTTAAGGCATCAAGTGCCGAGAGGGGCTCATCCATCAGCATGATATCTGAATCAAGTGCGATAGCACGTGCGAGTGCAACCTTTTGACGCATACCGCCCGAAAGCTCTGAAGGATATGCCTGGGCAAACTCTTCAAGATCAACAGTCCGCAACGCCTCGAATGCCTGCATGCGCGCCTGTTTTCTTTTCGCACCTCGAATCGTAAGACCGAGGGCCGCATTATCGAGTGCGGTTTTCCATGGAAGCAAGCCATAGTCCTGCAAAATGAGGGATGTTCGCTGACGAGAGCCGGTGACGTGCTCACCATGAACAATCACTTCACCCGCATCGGGCTTCAAGATACCCGCGATGAGACTTAATAATGTCGATTTCCCGCATCCACTGGGGCCAATAAGCGCGATGGACTCTCCTGGCTGGACCGAGAAGGACACCTCATCGAGCGCGACGGTATCGCGTTTCACTCCCTCGAAAATGACGCCCACGTTCTTGAGGTCTATTACAGGCTGATTCTGACTCATCGCAAACAGTATACTTTCATTAGTTCTGCCACCTTATTCGTAAAAATAGTATGGCATATCCCTCTAGGATTGACCAGTTGGTCAGATTACTATCGCTTTCTTCCTCGATACTTATCGTTATGTTTTTTGTAGCTTTTTATGTTTTTAGAGAGTTCGCGCGATTTCGCTCTGCGCTCGTTAGGTCGCCTCTCAGTATGCGAACGACGTTTCTCTTCGCGCTTCACGTCCAGCTCATCAAGCTCTTCACGCAACTTGATATATCGCTCGAATCGATCCGGATCGATCTCGCCTGATTCCAGGGCGGCCTTGACACCGCAGTTCGGTTCAGTCTGATGCGTACAATCCGCAAATCTGCACTGAAGCGTTGCCTCAGCGATCTCAGGATAGGTTCGTGCCAACCCTTCGTCGGCACGCCACAAAGCAACCGCGCGCATACCGGGAGTATCTATCAGAATGCCTCCCTCAGGCACAAGAACGATCTCGCGCGCAACGGTTACGTGTCGTCCCTTGTCATCACTTTCACGCACAGCTCCCGTTGCTTGACGATCGGTTCCCAGCAAACAGTTGATGAGTGTCGACTTGCCCACACCTGATGAGCCGATCATCGCCGCAGTTGTTTGACAAGGCACAAGCCTGCGGAGCTCTTCGGTTCCTTCACCAGTAACCGCACTCGTTACGACAACGGAAACGTCACCCGCAATAGCTTGGACACGCTCCAGCTCCTCTTCAGGATTATCGCAACGATCTTCTTTGGTGAGAACGATTATCGGTTTCGCACCACTTTCATGTGCAAGCACGAGTTTGCGTTCAAGACGTGCGATATTGACGGGATCATCACCCAAGGCAGTCACCACAAACACAACGTCGATATTGGCGAGAATGACCTGTTCACTCGTATCTTCTCCCGGGTCCTTGCGAGTAAAGGAACTCGTCCGAGAAAGAATCGCTTCTATGCGCGCAGTCTCATGTCCCTCAGGACGCACAAGTGCGATCCAGTCACCAACCGCGGGGCGTGCCAATGCGTTGGTTTTCATACGTTTGACAAGAGTATTGGATGGCTCAGCCCGATATGTTCCTGTCGCACTCACCACAAGCGGTAAGCCGCGATCAAGACGAACCACGCGCGCTAGTTCAGCATCTTCGATGGCATATTCTTTGAGTTGCTCGATGAGACGCTCAGTATCCCCCAAGCGTTCGAACTCATATATATGTTGCTCTTGTTCTATCACGTAACAACTATACCATCGCCGATATTCGATTAAGCCTACCATGGAAAATTTGATGCAATGGATTTTTGTTGCTGATGTTTCTGACTGTTAAGACGGCATGTTAATATATATCTAAGAGTGGTACCGCCGTATGCATCGGCAATCGCTCCTGAATTTGGGACGACCGCTGGCTATAGCTTATGCCGGCGGTCGCTTGCTTTATCTAGAAGAAAAAGCAGAAGTGTCAGGAGCGCAACTGCCAACCTGATCAACTCAATCAGTAATGTCAGATACTCCATCTTCATCACCTCCTCTCTTTCTAAAGATTGGAGGAGCGACCGCCGTACGACGGCACCATGGCAAAGTGTATCATCGAAAAAGCGAGTGGAAATACGTCCTGAGCACAAAATCAGTTACGGGTTAAACGAGAGTTAATGAATCCTTTGCTCTCCGTTAACTAAATGTGTGCAGACTGTGTCTTTCCACAGGAAAAAGAAAACCGCCTCACTATAAAAACCAGCGAGGCGATTCATCTCTATATACCGAAAGGACGAACGCGACCTAGGGAAGCGTTCGCCGTAGACGGCAGCCAATAGGCTGCGGGCGTCTAGGCTAGGTTTCCGGTAATACAATTAGTTAGATACTCTCCGTACGCTCCCTCTTCCAATACCGCGAGATAACGAACACGCCGACTCCTGCGGCAAGGACCGCGATAATGCCACTTGCAGCTAGCGTATCGCCCGTCTTTGGCGATGAGCCGGTAGTGGCCTTTCTCCATCCGGCGAACAGTTCGACAGGCCCCTCCATCGGTTGCGAGAAGTCGTAGAGTACGCCATCACGGGTATACCAGCCCATGAACTCGTAGCCCTCGCGTGTCGGAGGAGTCGGTACAGCAATGGTGGCGCCGTCATCGACGGTCTGACCTGGAACGGAACTTCCGCCTTCAGGGTGGAACGTCGCCGGCCAGACCTTCTGCCACAGGGCTGTTGCTTTCAGGTTGGCTTCAGGCATGGTGAATGTGGCAAATGGTTGGTAGGTGCCAGCAGTAAACTTAGCTGCGTCTCTGGCAGAGGTAACCTCGATTCGATACCCCGCAAGTCTGTAGCCAATGCGAGTTGGCGCGGTCTCGACCGTCACCCTCCTACCAGAGTAGTACGTTCCACCCAATGGAAGATTGTGTACGGTATCGGTCGTACCAGGATGGTACACAATAGTGTACATATCTTGTCTCGGTGGAATCGATGGTTCCTGATACGTATAGGTAATGCTAAACGTATTCCCACTCGCGGCAACAACAAGCGATGCCGGATCCGCCACACCTGGACCCCAACCGGTCTGCCTCATGTAGTCGATCTGGCCTGGCGCGGTACCCGGCTCAAGCGAGATCGTATCACCCAAGATGAGGTTCTCAAGCGTTACCGAGCCCAAGAGTTCAGGGGCATTCATCGGAGCGATCAGCGATGATGAGGCCGGGATCGTCATCTTGTAGTAGTCCACAGTCGCTGTCAGATTGCGAGGCCGTGCATAGTGGATGACCACATGCGAGGTGCCCGGCTTTACGATACTGTCACTTTGCGCCTGTATCACTCCAGTAGCAAAATCAGCAGGCTGTCTGTTGTTAAGAGAGCCCGTGCCACTTGCAGGTAGCACTAACGCGGTATCGGTGGTAAAGCCTGAGATGGTATCTGTGGCAATCAATGAGTAGCTACCAGCCGTGATGTCTTCTGCGTAGTAGCCCACTTCGACACTGTTGTTACTCAGTGCCTGATAGACCACATTGATGATGTTTTCTGTCATCGATGCGATAAGACCACTTGATTGAGTTCCCGGACCATATCCTGCGGGTTGCTTTGTCGCCATATCGGTCACGGTAATCGTTGCACCGAAGGTGGTCGTTGCCTCCACAGAGGTATTCGGTATCTCGTTTAGGGCAGCGACACTATTCTTGTAGTAGCGCACCGTATAAGGGATATCGTTTTCTGCGATATAGAGCACGCTTATCACATTACCTGTGACTTGAACCAGATGACCAAGGATGTCACCTTGCTGACGTCCTGATTGATACCCATAGGGTTGATGGGCATCCAGCTGTACTTGCGTGAGCAGCACTCTGGTCCCAAAGGTCACAGGACCTTGGGTGGAGGAGTCGTTACCTTCCATGTATCCGCTCGCATCGACACTGTCCTTGTAGTACTTGATGATATATTCCAGATCGGTTCTGGGTAGATAGACGATGTTGATGATATTGCTTGTCCCAACAGTCGTGATAGTCGTTGCAGGTGATTGTATGGTACCTGCCTGATAGCCTTCGGGCTGGCGTAGGTTGACATCTATTCCCAGTCCGTCGTAGCGAATGCCGAAGGTAAGACCGGTAAGCGATACATCAGCGCCTAACTGATTACCGACACCAACAGAGTCCTTGTAGTAGCGCACCGTAGCAGTATTATCGGTACTTGGCATATAAAGCACCACAAAGTCATTGCCAGTCATGGCAACTGTTCTTGAGGTAGGTGTGATGGTGGCCACATAACCGGTTGGTTTATGGGCATCTATCAGTGCCTGGGTAGGGGCATAGGTCGCACCCAGGACAAGACTTGACAGATTATCTGTCTGGATAAGACCGGAAGCATCTTGCGTATCACGATAGTAGGTGATCGATCCCGCCAGATTGCGAGGCCTATCATAGTGGATGATGACATGCGAGGTACCCGGCTGCACTATGGTGTCGCTACCTGCCTGAATCACTCCTGCAGTAAAGTCGGCAGGCTGTCTGTTGTTAAGAGAGCCTATACCACTTGCGGGAAGTACTAACGCGGTATCGGTGGTAAATCCTGAGATGGTATCAGTAGCTATTAGCGAGTACTGTCCGGCTGTGACATCCTCCATGTAGTATCCGACAGCGACGTTGTTGTTAGACAGTGGCTGATAGATTACATTGATGATGTTTTCGGTGGTAGAGGACAAAAGTCCGCTGGACTGTGTTCCCGGACCATAACCTGCCGGTTGCTTGGCTGCCATATCGGTTACCGCAATGGTGGCACCGAAGGTCCCTGTCGCCTCAACAGAGGTGTTCGGTATCTCGTTAGCGATCGCCACAGATCCCTTGTAGTACCTGACGGTATAAGGAACCGATTCTATCGGTAGGTAGAGTACGGATATGACGTTACCTGATACCTGTATCAGGTATCCACTCGCATCCCCTTGCTGGATACCTGATTGGTATCCGTAAGGCTTCTTGGCATCCAGTTGCGCGATATTGAGCAATACGCGTGAACCGAAGGTCACAGGACCTACGGGTCCCACATCTTGTCCTATCATGTATCCTGCCAGATCGAGTGTGTCCTTATAGTAACGGATCGTATACTCAAGATCGGTTCTGGGTAGATAGATGATATCTATGATGTTGTTTGCAGCCACTATCCCTATCGTGTTTGTAGCTGATTGGATGATACCTGCCTGATAACCTGTGGGCTGACGAAGGTTCACATCTATTCCTAATGCGTCATAGCGCACCCCGAAGGTAAGACCGGTAAGCGCCACATCGGCACCCAACTGATTACCGACACCGACAGAATCCTTCCAATAACGCACGGTTGCAGTGTTATTGGTGGAAGGAAGATACAGCACCTCGAAGGTGTTGCCACTCATCGCAATCGTTTTAGACGCAGGAGTGATGGTGCCGACATAGCCGGTGGGCTTATGGGCATCTATGAGCAACTGCGTTGGTGTGTAAGTGGCACCCAACACAAGGTTGGTAAGACCATCTGTTTGGATAAAGCCTGCAATATCTACCGTATCTTTGTAGTAACTGATCGAGCCTGCAAGGTTGCGCGGTCTATCGTAATGCACGATGACATGCGAAGTACCTGGCTTGACGACAGAGTCGGACCCAGGCTGTATCACTCCTGCCGCAAAGTTGGCGGGCTGTCTGTGATTGACTGAGCCCACACCACTTGCGGGAAGCACCAGTGCCGCATCGGTGGTAAATCCTGTAATCGTATCTGTTGCTATTAGCGAATACGTTCCTGCGACAAGACCTTCCATGTAATAACCCACATCCACGTTGTTGTTAGACAGTGGTGGATAGATGACATTGATGATGTTTTCAGTCATGGAACTTATCAGTCCGCTTGATTGCGTGCCCGGACCATAACCTGCCGGTTGTTTTGCCGCCATGTCGGTCACGGTGACTGTGGAGCCAAACACAGCGGTGCTCGTGACCATCGTACCTGCGATCTCGTTTGCCGGTGAGACAGAGCCCTTGTAGTAGCGCACGGTATAGGGTACCGCACCTTCGGGCAGGTAGAGTACCGATATAACGTTGTCTGTTACCTGAATCAGATAACCCAACGCGTCACCTTGCTGTATACCGGTCTGATACCCGAAAGGCTTGTGTGCGTTAAGTTGCGCGATGCTAAGCAGCACTCGGGTCCCGAAAGTGACAGGCCCTTGCGCGGTAGAGTCGTTACCTGCCATGTAACCCAATGCATCGAAGGTATCTTGATAGTACTTGATGATATAGGTCAGATCATCACGCGGTGAATAGACGATGTCGATGATGTTGTTTGCCCCAACAGTAGTGATCGTTGTGGCAGGGCTTTGTATGACTCCTGCCTGATATCCGGTGGGTCTGAGCAGATCGACATCGATGCCTAACGCGTCATAGCGCACCCCGAAGGTAAGACCTGTCAAAGATACATCACTGCCTAACTGATTACCCACACCCACAGAATCCTTCCAATACCGCACCGTCGCGGTATTGTTCGTAGTGGGAAGGTAGAGCACCTCGAAGGTGTTGCCACTCATACCGATAGTACGAGAAGTAGGAGTGATGGTACCGACATACCCTGTCGGCTTATGCTCATCTATCTGTGCCTGAGTGGGCGTATAGGTCGAGCCGAACACTAAATTGGACAGAGCGTCTGTGGCGATCAGTCCCGGCAGACCTACCGCATCGCGATAGTAACTGATCGATCCTGTGAGGTTGTTCAGGGGCGTATAGAGCACCTTGATGACATCATCGGCACCTGTCATCGTATACGGCATCGTGGTCTGGATAACACCGGAGTTATATCCCACAGCAGGCTTCTGTGCATCGAGCAGCAATGCGGTGATGGCAGATGCAGGGATACTGTCTCCTGTGGTGAAAGGTCCGATGGGAAGAGAATCCCCTATCTTTGTCGCCGTTAACAAGGTGGTGCCGGTGTAGTATTCGATGACATAGGTCAGATCGGTCCTCTTGTCAGCTACGACGTTTATGACGTTGGGATCAGCAGTTCCCGGTAGGAAGTCTTGCATGATACGAGGAATCGCACCTTGTTGTACAGGATTCTCATAGCCTGCAGGAAGCTGATAGGACAACTGTCTCGCATTGGTGCCTGCAGGTATCGTCCAAGGCGTGTTGTAGGTCGATGCGACAGTACTTGTCGCATACAGGTTGGATACCCCAACTGAGTCCTTGTAGTAATTGACCGTGACTGCGGGACGAACCACACGAAAACCTACATAGTTGATAGGAGTCTTTACTCCCGGTCCTGTGGTATCGGTATAGGCAAAAGCGCGAGCCATCTGGTTGTGGGTGGCATTTGCGGGGATGTCGTATCCGAATACGATGTCTGTGATCGTTCCCGCCAGGGTCTGACCATGCTCTACCAGAAACGCCGTAGCACCAGCACTGGCACCAGGATTAGCAGGATTGAACAGAGTCCAACTGCTTGCTTCTTGTGCTGCCACATCGGTGGTGTAGTAGATATTACTTGCTAAGGTTATATCGGTTACTGCAGAAGTACTTAGCGTGGTCCTTCTTACCTCGATGCCGGTAAGCTCAGGTGTGAAGTCTCCAGCTGGTGGAATAACATAGGTGGTCCCGGTTCCTGCAGGAGTCGGGAAACCCGTGGAGTTGAAGATGCGGAAACGCAACGTTCCACTGTCTTGGACACGGGAGAGTTGCGCGTCGGTTACCGAGTTCAGATCACCGTTTCTATAGGTCGTGCCATCCAAATCACCGTTACTTCCAAAACCGGGCGACAAGATGACTACCGGTGAGAGCGTGAACGAGGTCTGTCCACCGTATATGAAATCAGTGGTGGATCCGGTGTTGCTCAGATCAAGGAAATCGACGACTGTGCCTGAGATACTGGTTGCCGACCACTGCGCGTTGTTCTTATCGGTCAAGAACGTGCGATAGGTCACAGCCGATGCGGCGCTCGCACCCAACGGTATGGTCATCTGGGCGTTGACCCTGATTCCCCAGGCATCGGGCCAACTTAGGTTGCCATTATATCTCCACGCGTACACATCGACATTCTGATCGGGACGTGGCGTCATACCCAGATAGGTGTAGTCCGAATCGGGAAGAGTGGTCACGTCTGGAGGAAAGCCGGTTCCACCAAATGTCCCACTGCCGATCTGCAACGAGGTGAACGTGATCGGGAATCCTTGCGGGACCACCAGATAGATCGTCGGCTCCTCGACGACATTGGTGGGATGTATCGGCATGGGGCTAGATGTGAAACGCAGAGCCCCTGAGATATTGACGGTATTACCCACCGGTGTCGGTGATGGGACAGCTCCTATTATCGTAGACATCGGCTGACGTATCGTCAAAGCCTCTCGCGCGCTTATCGCACGCGTGACGTTGGCATTAGCACTTCTGGTGGTCACACTATCATAGGCACTCGTTGCCGCAAACGTGATATCCGCCCTTGCTATATCGGTTCCCGGCACAACCGCCTCGCCGGTGACCTTGGTATCACGCACTGTCGCCTTGATCCCGAAATAGAAACCCTGAAATCCCGTGGCAGCAGAAGGCAGACCGCTTAACGTGATGTCGATCCGTTTGACATAGATCGGATCGGTATTGCCATTCATGTACCACGTGCCCATATCGACCGCAGTCCCACGAACAGCAGTCTGTGTGAACTGCGATTGATTGAAATAGGCAGGATCATCGAAGTCGACCGAGAAGGTTGAATCATCGCTGTAGACAAACGTCATCGTGTCGAGATAGTTCAGAAGAGATCCTGGAAGTGTTTTGCTCCCCAACATGAAATCATCGATGTCCCAGATGTTGCCGTTGAAAGGAATAGAGATGGTCACATCCTCAAGTGCTGCCTCTCCGGTGTTTCGGACGCTGTAGGCATGATTGACCGTATCCCCGATCATGATCGGGGAAGCTGGATTCAGAGACATGATCCAGTTGGCATCATTGTTGCTTAAATAATCAGGCGAGCCCTGATAGCTTGCGGCACTCAAACCCGTACCTGTCGCAAGAGAGACGGTAAGTGGGTCGGGATCGAAGTTGTGCTTGGATGAAGGATTGGTCGAATCGAAGGTCGTGCCGTCAAAACGCGTTCCCCAGATACGACTCTCATAGTTGTAGAAGGTCTCGCCGTTATCGGGGATGCGGTCATAGGAGACTGTGATGGGAGAATTTAATCCATTGGCACTACCAACACGACTCCATGTGTACTGATTCGTAAGAAGCCCCATGATACCGCTCTTTACCGTCAACATAATGCGACCATCGCCCAGTGTCGTCACATCATAGACCGCAGGATCGTATGAGACCAATGTAGCCTCTATGGGAAGGATGAAGGTGAAGTTCAGACTTGTGAGGTTTTGTCCATTGCCGCCAATCCCTGTCGAAGGAACCCCGAAAGGGGTGGATCCTGGAGCAAAGTTAAATGCCCTAGGACGCATCTGATACTCAAGTCCCACTTTCGCCCGTGCGGTTGCAGGTGGTTGCTGAAAACTGGGGAGGTTGGTCATGAAGTTGGGATCGAAGGAATTCAGGTTACCTGTATGTGAAGAGGTCACCACTCCCGAGAACATCTCTAGGCGGGTATCGGTGTAGAAGCTCGTCGCATTGGACTGGGCTACTTGAGCACTATCCACATAAAATGCAGGCTGGAAGGTGTGTGTTTCGGTAAGAGTAGTGCCTAGGCCGAAATTGAGCGTCCAGCCGATGTTGAATGTCTGGTTCGCTGAGTTGCGCAAAGTGATGGTCACTCGTGTGCTTGCCGCAGTGTTTCCCGTCATCGAGGCGACGAATGTCGTCCAGTTCGCATCGCTTCTGGCGACAACGGTGCTGTTAAGCGGCTTGTCGAACTGGATAGTGCGAACTCCTGAGGCTGGTTCGTTATCGGTTATGACCAGATCGAACAGTAAGGGTCGAGTGGTATCGTAGTTGATCGCACCGGGAGCATCCGGATGTTGTGCGGCAACAGGTATCGGTGGGTGCTCTACATACGAGCTGGCGCTCATACCCAGATTCGATGACATGAATGTCATATCGAGTTTGGTACCATTCGCATTGGGTGTGCCACCTGATGCGAATGCTGAAGTAAGGGAGGATAGTGTGAGTGCTGCGACAGCACTTATGACAACGACAACTGCAAGCAGTTGTCCTATCCTCTTGTATCGTGTCGTGTTGTTTTTCATCCCTCTGTCCTTCCCTGTTGCATCTCCTGCTTTATCTATTCGTTTATTCATATCAAATCGGCTCGGCATAAAAAACACCATCCCTGATTACAAAAGTAAGTTTGTGTCCGTCGATTTGTATCGTTGGTCTTGTGGTGCCGACAGAACTCAAAATCGCCGTTCTTTCCGCTGGTGTTAACACACCATCCAGCGCAGGCAGATCTTGAAGTACTGTTAGGGTAATCGTGGTTTCTGTTCGTGCCGTTACCTCCCACACAACAGAAGTCCCCTCTAAAGTGCCGAAATGCACCAGTGAGTTGACACTAGGCAAACGAGGATAATTGGAGATCGGTTCGGGATCTGCGGGAGGTACCGGATCGGTGAACTCGATAGAGAACTCATAATTGTCTTGCGTTTCAGATACTATTTCATACAGAGGAGCGGGAGCGACAGGGGAAGGTTTGTCGCTCCCGTCTGCATCGGAAATGCTTGGGGAATCATCCGCAGGAGGCTTCGGGTCCGTGTTCGGTGAAGCGGGTCTCTTTGCGGTCTGTGTCGTTTCATGGGAGGTATCCAGCGTACTTAGCGCCACATCATCAAGATCAGGCGTATTGCTGTTGAGGGCATAGACCCCTCCTGCAAGCAGTAGTGATCCTGTTAGGCTCGCTGCCACTCCATACTGTGCAATTATTTTTGGTATGTTGCCCAGAGGCTTGGTGCCCTCGATAGCCCCCGAGGCACTCTGAGTTGCCTCTACTCGTGCGACGGGCAACTCGACCTCTGTCTGCATGGCTTCTTTAAGCACTTGAGACAAAGAGAGTGTCGTAACGCTATAGAGACGAATGTTTTGGGTTTTCTCTACTTCCTTGATGCGCGTATTGAGTGCTTCGCGCGCACGGAAGAGTAGTGCACCGATAGCATCCTTGGTCGTATCGAGGTCTGCGGCAATTTCTTTTGTGGAAAGCTCCGCATAGTAATACATCATGATAGCCTGTCGTTGTTTGGACGGAAGCTCTTCGATGAGGCCCAAAATAGTTTGGTTGACTTCTTTTCGCATGACCAGCTCATCTGGAAAATGATGAGATGAGGTCTGGAACGTCTGCGACGAATCAGTGCTTACCAAAGCAGCGGGAACCTCGGTATAGGATTCCATCTCACTGATATCGGTATCCGCATGATGAAATCCTGCCATGCGGCGACCCTCATCGCGATGATGGTTACGTGCGGCATTTCCTACAACACGGCGAACCCACTTGAGAGCCGCTCTTGGATCATCAAGCGTGTCAAGTTTGTCAAAAGCGCGAGTAAGTGCCTCATGAGCGACATCCTCGGCATTCTGCGTGTTGCCGAGTATCCCGTATGCCAAATAATACGTATCGGTCCAAAATGCAGAATAGAACTCCGCGTAGTGTTTATCCGGATTGCCGCGAACACGACGCACGAGTCGCTCGACCGCATCCGGGTCGTATATATCGATACTCTTCCTATATGCGGATGCCATGTTCATTCCTCTTCCCCTGTGACGCCCCCATTTTGCGTTCAATTACCTACCAAGCGAAGCCTGAGAGCTTCGTCTCATGTATAAGGACACCATTTGATGATGCTTGATGACGGTATTTTGCAAAAAAATTGAATTTGTTGCCAAATTCGCCCCATAAACTGTCCGTATTATCGCAAGATTGGCATACCAAACGCAACTTTTGTCGGTTTTATGTGAAACTGGATACATGAGAATCGGACTCTTCACAGACACCTATACTCCTGAGATCAACGGAGTCGTCAATAGCGTACTTATGTTGAAAGAGGGATTGGAGGACAGGGGACATGAAGTATTTGTCTTCGGTCCCGGCAACCCTGCCGCGATTCCTGAGGAAAACGTCTTTCGCGCTCACGCGATGACACTTCCAATTCTGCAGGAACGTCGCCTCGCACTTCCTTGGAGCGCAGAGCTTTGGGGCAAAGTGAAATCTCTCGATTTAGATATCGTTCATACGCATACTGAGTTTGGAGTCGGGGGCTTCGGGTTTCGCGCCCGCCGCCAATTAGGAATTCCACAGGTTCATACCTACCACACTGTATGGGAGGAATATACACATTATGTGACACGCGGGAAGATTTTCGATAAAGAAGCGCGCGCGCTCGTTCATAACCAAACACGTCGGACACTCAAAAACGTCAACAGCATCATCGTTCCAAGCCAAAAGACACTTGAACTACTCAGGGGCTATGGGGTTGCCAATCCTATCGATGTCATTCCAACCGGTGTCGATTTGTCTCGTTTCTCTCCACCCACGCAGGCGGATGCGATGCGTCTTGATGAATTACGGAAGCAGTACGGAACAGATGAATTTACGCATACTCTTCTTATGATTGGAAGGATCGCGCCTGAGAAAAGCGTACGGGAGCTTTTCGACATGACGATGCCCTATCTGCGTGAGCATCCTGATACGTGTATGCTCGTTGTGGGTGACGGTCCCAGTCTGGGAGAGCTTATCGCGATTTCGAAGGCAAGTGACGTCACCGCACAAATCAAATACACGGGAGAAGTCGCATGGGAGTGCGTACCTGACTTCTATCGGATAAGCGACGTTCTGATTGGGAACAGTCATACCGAAACGCAAGGGCTCACCTTTATCGAGGCGGTTGCTTGCGGAACTCCTGTCGTATGCCGATACAATACGTGTCTGGATGGAATCCTTGAGGATGGGGTGAGTGCTTCACTCTTTACCGATGACGACCAGTTCATTCCCGCGCTTGTTGATGCACTCGACCCCAAAAAGCGACCAGCTCGAATCAAGGCTGGTCTTGCTGCGGCACATGAAACGAGCAAGGAGGTTTTTGTTGGGCATGTCGAGGGTGTGTATAAACAGCTGTTGGGTTAGTCTTCTGGTTTTTCTGTCTTTTCTAGCCTGAAGGTACGTGAACCAACTTCGATCAATTCAAGTTCATCGCTAGGCTCAAACCCTGATATCGCACATATTTCTTCCGGAATAGTAATTCTATATCCGGGCAGAACGATTGTCTCAGTCATGTGTGCTCCAATCTCAAGAAAACTGACGATTAACTACAATCAGTCTAGCAGAATATGGTAGACTTGATATATTCTATCGATAGGAGTCTGTTATGGGACTAAATCCGGCCCTCATACCTATTGTGCGCCCTTCATCGGCAATTCGCACAGATTATCGTGCGTTTTCTGAACTTGTGCATGAGAAGAATGAACCGATTGTTGTGACAAATAATGGCGAGGCAGATCTCATTGTCATGAGTCCTGATGCATATAATATGCGTGAAGTTCGATATCAAATTGAACAAAGAATCCTTGAGGGGGAGCGCGACATTATTGCGGGTCGCCTCACCGATCATGACACGCTTATGACTCGACTCAGATCTCGCCTTGAGGAACTAAGGTAGATGTAGTGACTCAGACAACTGTTCGATATACCAGTGCTGCCGAAATCGATATCGACGGTGCATTTTCCTATCTTGTCCAGCACAATCCAACCGCAGCAAAAAAATGGCTCGACGCACTTGATAAACGTATTGCGCAACTAAGAATTTTTCCTTTAATGGGGGCTCTCGTTGATCCCGCACTACTTCGTAGCACTTTAGGAGAATTGCGTTATCTTCCGTTTGACAACTACATTATTTTCTATTTCGTACTTGAAAATGAAGTGCTTATTAATAATGTTCTGCACACAAAGCGCGATCTTCAAGCATTATTTGCGTTGTACCATATTCTTCCCTACGAAGAGCCCCGATAATTAAAAGGGGCCCCTCCCAAGACCCCTTTTCACGCATGGCAGAACAACCGAACCCTACTCGATCAATACCGTCTCTTCGGTCTGTCGCGCAGAGGAACAATCGCCTGCCTGTGTACTGCTACTAAATCAGTCGGAATCACATCTTTCCGATACTGCTGGAGTTCTTCACGTAGTATTTTGAATTGTTTTCTTAATGCATCGCATTCATCTTCCAATTCAAGAATCCGAATAACACCGGCAAGATTAATGCCTTCCGATTGCGTCAATTCCTGAATCAGGCGAAGTCGCTCTATATCCGCCTCGCTATACAATCTCGTATTGCCTCGCGTACGCTGGGGTTGCACCAAACGCTTGCGCTCGTAAATCCGAAGGGTCTGCGGATGGACACCGGCCAAATCCGCAGCAACACCGATCATATAGACAGGGCGATGTTTATCTCTTCCGTATGTCATCGCTTGTCCCTACCATTTCCGTACACTGCCCGTGCTTGACGAGGCAAATTCCTGCAATGCTTTCTTCTGCTCAGCCGTCAGCTTCGAAGGTATCGCAATACGCGCCTTCACCAACAAATCACCACTTCCTGAACCCTTGAGTTTCGGAGCGCCTTTTCCACGCATCCTGAATACTTTCCCGTCCTGCGTTCCTGCCGGCACTTTCAGTTTTGCTTTCGTGCCGCTAGGCAAAGGTGTCGTTACCGTCGTTCCCAACGCCGCCTCATCAATCGATAAGGGCATGTCGAGCGTTACGTTAGCACCCTCACGCTTGAAGTATGGATGAGGAGTGATCGTGGTCTTCACATACAGATCGCCTCGGGGACCTCCGCGTGCGCCCTGACCACCTTTACCCTTGAATCGAAGCTTGCCTCCGTCGGTCGCACCTGCCGGAACATTGACCGTCATCTTGCCACCGTCAGGTGTTTGGACTTCTATCTTCGTTCCTTTGAATGCTTGGTCGAAGCTTATGCTGGTCTCAAGTTCATAATCCTGTCCGCGACCGGGTCCTTGCGCACCTTGCCCGCGTCCTCCAAAGCGTCCTCCGGCTGGTCCGGCTCCACCGAACATGGAACCGAATATATCACCCAGATCAAAGTCCTCCATATTGACTTGCTGGTACTGACCGCCACCCGAAAATCCTCCAAAACCACCGAAGGGGTCTTGGCCGCCTCCGGGATATCCTCCGCCAGGGTATCCGCCACCGGCAGTCGTCCGACCACCATACGATCCGGATTGACCATAACCGGGAGGAGGTCCTTGCTGTCCGAAATACTGCCCGAATTGATCGTATTCAGCGCGCTTCTTGCTATCGCCTAGTACCTCATAAGCTTCGTTGACAGATTTGAACTTCTCCTCGTCGCCTCCGGCATCGGGATGATGTTTGCGGGCAAGCGCGCGGAACGCCTTTTTTATTTCAGCATCCGAAGCATCTTTCTTGACGCCCAGCACATCATAATAGTTTTGCGTGGCCATAATCTATGCGCCTGAAGACACCGTCACCATTGCGGGACGAAGCGTCTTTCCTCCCAGTCGATAGCCTTTTTGGATTACCTCAACAACAGTATCCGCAGGGATATCAGCAGTTTGAACCAAACTGACTGCTTGTGCCGTTTCACTATCGAACGGCTGGCCTTGTGGATCGAAGACCTCGACCCCCTCACGCTGGAGTGCCGCCATAAGCTTCGTGTGAATGGCCACAAGCCCATCCTTCATCTCGTTTGCGGTCTCATCGGCATGTGCCATCGCGTACTCGATATCATCGATGACCGGAATAATTGATTCCGTAATCCGTATACCGGCACGCTTGACCTCTTCTTGATGAGATGCGGCAAGACGCTTGCGTGCATTCTCGAACTCAGCTTGAGCGCGTCGAGCATAATCCTTCCAGTGCTCGACCTCCTTCTTGAGCACCTCTTCAGTCGTGACCGCAGCAGCCTCAACGGTAAATATACCGTCAGCGGCCTGTGTGACCTTACCTTGGATCGAGCCGGTCACCACCTCATTGACTTTCGAGAAGTCGGGGGACGGTGCGTCTTGCGAAGCATCAACTTCTGCCGGAACTTCTATCACGTCAGATTCCGCGACTATTACTTCAGGCTCTTCAGTAAATTTTCCGTTTTCCTTACTCATCGTCAACGACCTCGAAATCACCGTCGACAACCTCATCGCCGTCTACAACCTCTTCTGCTTCGACATCCTCGACGTGAGGCTCACCGGGTGCGCCCTCAGGAGCGCCTTCTGCCTGAGCTGATTGGTAAACAACCTCAGCCAGCTTGAAACTCTTCTCTTGAAGCGCCTCGGTGCGAGACTTGATCAAATCAGTATCATCGGCTTCGAGTGCCTCACGAAGGTTTGCGATTGTGGTCGTAATATCGTTCTTGAGCGAATCGTCGACCTTGTCACCCAAGTCAACGAGAGTCTTCTCGGTCTGATAAGCCAAAGAATCAGCCGTGTTGCGAATCTCAATGGACTCTTTTGCTGCCTTATCTTCCTCAGCATGTGCCTCGGCATCGCTGATCATCTGATCGACTTCCGAATCGCTCAACGTCGTAGATCCCGCAATCGTGATCTTTTGCTCCTGGCCGGTTCCACGATCCTTAGCGGTAACGTTGACGATACCGTTGGCATCGATATCGAAGGTAACCTCGATTTGAGGAATACCACGAGGGGCCGAAGGAATGCCGCTCAAAGTAAAGCGTCCGAGCGTCTTGTTGTCCTTGGCCATCTCACGCTCACCTTGAAGAACATGAATCTCTACGCTTGGCTGACCGTCAACCGCAGTCGTATATACCTCAGTCTTGCGAGTAGGGATGGTCGTGTTGCGCTCAATCATGCGTGTCATGATGCCACCCATGGTCTCAACGCCCAAGCTCAAAGGAGTAACGTCAAGAAGCAGAATGTCGCCCTTGCCGAAGTCTCCACTCAAAACGCCACCTTGTACCGCAGCACCAAGAGCCACAACTTCGTCAGGATTGACACCCATGTGAGGATCCTTGCCCGTGATCTTTTTGACAATCTCTTGCACGGCTGGCATACGAGTCGATCCACCGACAAGAATGACTTCATCAAGATCTTTGGCATCAACGCCTGCATCCTTGATGGCTTTCTCTACGGGACCGCGTGTGCGCTCAAGCAGATCATGCGTGAGCTTCTCAAACTCTGCACGAGACAATGTGTAGTCAAGATGCTTTGGTCCACTACTGTCTGCCGTAATGAACGGAAGATTGACATGGGCACTCTGTGCGGATGAGAGTTCCATCTTTGCACGCTCGGCACCTTCCTTGAGGCGCTGGAGTGCCATCTTGTCTTGACGAAGATCGATGCCTTGATCTGCCTGGAATTTATCAGCGAGCCAATCGATGACTTTCTGATCCCAGTCATCACCACCAAGGTGATTATCACCATTGGTTGCCATAACCTCGACTACGTTATCTCCCAACTCGAGAATAGAGACATCAAACGTTCCACCACCAAGGTCGAAGATCAACACTTTTTGCTCCTTGCCCTGCTTGTCGAGTCCATAGGCGAGCGCTGCTGCCGTTGGCTCATTGACGATACGCTTGACATCAAGACCGGCAATCTTTCCGGCATCCTTAGTTGCCTGGCGCTGTGCATCGTTGAAGTAAGCGGGAACAGTAATGACTGCCTCGGTGATAGGCTCACCAAGATATTTCTCAGCGTCTGCTTTGAGTTTTTGCAGAATCATCGCACTGATTTGCTCAGGAGTATAATCCTTGCCGTCGACCTTGACTTCGACACGACCGTTCTTGCCGCTCACGATGTCATAGCTCACCTGACCGCGCTCATCTTTGACCTCATCGAATTTGCGTCCGATAAAGCGTTTGATAGACGAGATGGTTCCCTCTGGATTGGTCACTGCCTGATTCTTTGCAGGCTTACCAACGAGACGATCACCCTCTTTACGAAATGCCACAACAGATGGCGTAGTGCGGTCACCTTCAGCATTGATGATGATTGTGGGCTCGCCACCTTCGATGAGAGCCATTGCGCTGTTAGTTGTACCTAAGTCGATTCCTAATACTTTACCCATTTTAGTGCCTCCTTATAATTCAAATAAAAATCTAACATTTTTTGCTAGTGAAACCATCCTAAAACTTGATAATAGTATTGTCAAGTTATATGTGCAGGAGTTGTGAAGTCAGATCATTACCAATGAATGGGTCCGAAATCTGGCGGAATTACCAGCAAGTTGGTAATTATAATAGATTATAATAAATGTAATAGAATATGATAGGCAATGAGAGATGGGGGCAAATGATGCAGAAAAAAACTAACCCTTTCACCCCTACTTTCGGAACAGTTCCTCTACGACTTGCCGGTAGACAAGACATTATCAACGAAGTGTTGCTCGGTTTAGAGGAGGGGCCGGGAAGCCCTCATCGCGCAAGTCTTTTCATCGGCTCACGTGGCAGCGGGAAAACAGCGCTTATGGCTAAACTTGCGGATGAAGCAACAGCATCAGGTTGGATTTCAGTGGGTGTCACTGCGTCACTAGGGATGCTTGAGGATATTATTGAGCGCACAGAAGAAGCGTCCGCGCATATCATCGATCACACAGAAAAAAATCATGTTACCTCAATTAATGCGGGTGGATTTGGAGTTACTCGTACTATTGGTGCATCGCAGACAGGGAATTGGCGAACCAGAATGAACAGGATTCTCAATGAGCTTTCTGAGCATTCAGTAGGACTCGTCATTACCGTTGATGAGGTTGATATTAATGTAGATGAGCTTCGCCATCTTGTTGCTACTTTTCAACATTTCGTCGTCGAGCGACGTGAGGTTGTTCTGCTTCTGGCAGGACTGCCAAAACATGTTTCCTTGCTCTTACAGGATAGAACGGTATCGTTTCTCCGTCGGGCCGTTCATCACCATCTTGGCTTGGTCTCTTTTCCTGAGGCTCGAGAAACTATCAGGAGCACTATAGAGTTATCAGAAAGAACGATCGATGATGCCGCACTTGATAAAGCAACCGGAGCAACAGGTGGCTATCCTTTTCTCATACAGTTGATCGGATACCATATGTGGGCCCAGAATCCTGAGGAAAATGAAATCTCAGAAGATGATGCTGATCAAGGAATCCTGCAGGCGCAAAAGGATATGGAATCCCGCATCTTCGAAGTGACGCTTCGCGAGCTTTCGGCACAAGACAAACGATTTCTTGTAGCTATGACGCAAGATGAGGACATCAGCAGAATCGGTGATATCGTCAAGCGACTTGGGATCAGCCATAGTAATGCGGGACAATATCGCAGGCGATTAATCACACAAGGTATCATTGGTGAACGAGGCTGGGGTGAGATCGGTTTCGATCTGCCGATGTTTCGGGAGTTCCTCATAGAGCGCGGTGATAATCTTTCTTCATGGCCCTATCCTTCGACATGGTCTTACTCAATCGAAAAAGGCTCTAAAACAGATCCGCAGATTGAATTTACCGAGACTGATTAAACTGTTTTTCTCTAACCTCTTTTGTTGTTTTATATAGATATTGTGCTCAACGCGTGCTCATCCGCAACCTAAAGTTGCGAAAAATTCTAACCAGAATAGGTGGTATGAAATTCACCGCAACCGCACACTAGATTACAGGTACTATTGATACAAAGAATGAAAGAGGAAGAATATGAACGTAGAAATTGCAGATCGCTTAGCAAAGCGCAGAAGAGAGGCAGGATACTCGCAAGAGAGCCTCGCGGACAAACTTGGCGTATCGCGCCAGGCAGTATCGAAATGGGAACGGTCCGAGTCCTCTCCTGATACGAACAACCTCATCGCATTGGCAAAACTCTATGAGGTCTCACTAGATGACCTCTTATATGTCGATGACGTTATCGAGGATGATATCGCATTTGAGACCCAAGATCGCGCACCCAAGAAAGAAGAAGAGGTCGCGGATGAGAATGAGGCTACTGAAGAAGCGGAAGATACTGATTCGGATTCAGACGATGACGACTCATATGTCAACATCGGCTGGGATGGCATCCACGTAAAAGATGGTCCCAATGGCGACGAAGTGCATGTAAGTTGGAAAGGTGTACATGTTCGCGAGAAAGGTGGCGACGGCGATGAGGTGCGCGTCGGCTGGAAGGGCGTGCACGTACGTGAGGGCGGATGCGACGGTGACAATGTGGATTGGGCACCCGGCGAGGGAGTCAACTTCAACGGCACGCATTACGACAGCTGGGAGGACGTGGCTGACGCGTATTGCAATCCAAAGAACATATGGCTGAGGTTTCCTTACCCCGTTCTTGCAGTGTTGGTATATCTCATCCTTGGGTTCGCTTACGGAGCATGGGTTCTTGGGGTCCTCATATTCCTGACGATTCCCATCTACTATATGACGGTAGAGGCGTTTCGGAAAAAGAGATTGGGCACCTCGCTCACAACAATCTATGCAATTGGCGCATCAGCATGGTTCCTCTATCTGGGATTCACGCAAGAGATATGGCATCCTAACTGGTTGATCTTCTTGACTATCCCGATTGTCAGCTGGTTGATGAGCTCGCTCTTCAATCGTAAATCAAAGTAAAGGAGTAGCGATGCGAAAAATATCGAAGGAGGAAATTCCCGCCCTTGCTCCTTTTGTTGCGAAGCAGTTTCTGGAAAGTGAGGAGCTTCAGGTAATGGTGAAGGGTATCGATCCTAAAAGAGCCGAGGCTCTAGCCGAAGATATCATTCTTCTCGGTCTTGAGTACTCCTATAAATATGGCGAAATATTCGTATACGATGACGAGATCACCGGTGTCATCACGGGTATCCCTAACAAGAGAAGATCACTCATCGGTAAGATTGCGCCTCTATTTAAAATGAAAAAAGCGATCTCAAAGCTTACCAAAGAAGAGAGAAAACAATTCACCAAGAATGCTGCGACTGTAAAACAGGTGCAGAGCATTAGATGGCATAAGAAGCATTGCAAAGAGCCTTCGTACTATCTTGCGCAGTTCATAATCGCCGAGGATAAGCGCGGCCAAGGCATCGCCCGAGAGATGCTTGAGTTTCTCTTCGACCGCATAGCCGAGCCACTCATCACACTTGAAACCCATACCCCAAAAAATGTTCCCATGTATGAACATTTCGGATTCAAAGTGGTGGATACCAAAGAAGCCAAGGATGGCTCAATTACTGAGTACCGCATGGTACGTGGATAGATTGTCTCTCTATCCCAATCTTTTCAATAGTCATACAATATTCTCATCAAGGCGCTCTATAATCCGCACACCTTCAGGTCACCCTCGTAATCCCCGACTAATTCTGTACCGCACCTAATCGCCATTCAAAGATTTATCTGCATCTCAAACTATTCATATAGCAAGATGTGAAAGACGCCCCGTCGGGCGCCTTTCTGAAATTTTGAGCCAGATGCAGGGGGAAGAGCTGCATCCTGCTCAAACGAATATGTCATTTACTGCAACCTATTTAGTGGCAACGCTCTTCCTTCTTTGAGCAACTGCCAAGGTAATAGTCCCCAAGGCAGCAATCAGAAGTGCTGTGGGTAAAGCTACAGAGCTTGAATCTCCAAACTTACCGAGTGTCCCACCACTACCATTTTCATTCTTGTCATCTCCACCACCGGAAGTATCTTTAGCCTCCACAACATAACTGACTGGATCACCCTTGACACCATCGGGAGAAACAGGGGTTATCGTTACGGTCTGCCCTGGCTTGAGAGCAGGAACTTCTAATGACCAGTCACCGTTCTCATCTACGACAGTCCTGCCCACTTCTTTGCCGTCGATCTCTACGATGATGGTATCACCCGGAGTACCCTTACCGCTTACTGATGTGTCACCCTCAACGGGAGGTCTTGTGAGACTACCTGTTGTAGGTTTAAGCACGAATTGAGCAGTAATCATGACTTCGGCGTGAGGCATTGCAAAAGTAGTACTCGCCGCCTTTGCATTAGCAAAAGTGACAGTAGGAGCTGAAACATCACCGAGCCAATTGACTGTTGTGCCCTCCCAGCCGACAAAAGCGTAACCTTTATCAGGAGTAGCTGTAATTTTCGGGTTTGTTCCCGCATCATATTTACCACTACCGGTAGCAGTTCCGCCCGCACTTGCGAGCACTGACACCACGATGTTTCTAGACAGCTTACCATTCTCGATAATGTTGGTATCTGCGGTACCGTCACCGGTTGTATCGAGGTTGAAGTCAGGAGTGCCATCACCGTTGACATCGATGTTAATCAAGTCGCCAGGAATCGGGAAGAGATTTCCACCAGGTGGTAGGTAGTTCGTGCCACCGGGATTATCAGACTGAATTGGATTCTCTCTGCCGCCAACACCGGTATTGAGATCTCCCTTGCCATCTCCTGTGATATCGACATTAAGTATGGGGATATCTGGATTCATACCTCTCAGATCGATATTGGTATCAGGAATACCGTTGCCGTTGGCATCGTAGTTAGGACCGAAAGGATCGGTGGTGTTGGGTACCAAGATGTTGGGAGGATCTACTCCTGCCACAGGAGCAAGTGCCGCCTCATGCCCTGGTTTTGGCACGATGTAGTGCGGATAGTCAGGACTTACTATGAAATCTGCACGCCCACGTCCCGCAGTGATATTCATATTGAAGGGCACCCAACCGATGAACTCGCCGGAGCCATCAGTTGCCGTGATTGGACGCGCCTGATTGAAGGCGGCTGCAAAAAGGGTCCTGTTCGCAACACTAAGTCCTTTTGTGAGCGGATAAAGTACAATGTTGAGATGAGCCCTTCCTTCGCCCGTGACATCGATATTGTGAATGGGGCGACTGGAATTATTAAGCGTCAAGTTTGCAACTGCTTGTCCACTTTCAAAATTGTTATTGAGCAACATGAAGCTTCCATCTTGCGGATTTGTTGTAGCATATCGCGTATCGACCGATACGCGATTGATATCAAACGGCAAATTGGTTGCTGTACCGAATTGGGAGATAAAAGATACATTTCCAGGTTTTTGCTCAAAGCCTACTAATTCAGGATTAAACTGGATTTGAAGATGTCCGAGCGCAGTAATACCTGAGATGTCCGGGAAAGCACCTGATAGCAGATTATCGGCTAGACTTACTCCAGTAAGATTGGTCAAATTACCAAAACTCCCTGGAACCGCACCTGAAAGCCAATTGTTAGATAAATTCAGTGTCCTCAATTCACCCAAATATCCAATATTTTCTGGAATTGGTCCTGTGAGCATATTTGCTTGGGCACTGAATGTCCTCAGTGCGGTGAGATTTCCAATACTTTCTGGAATTGGTCCTGTGAGCATATTGGCGTTGATAGTGAGGAGTGTTAAATTGGTCAAATTGCCAAGATTTTCTGAGATAGTGCCAGTGAGGTCATTTGAATAAAGTTCCAGCATTGTCAAGTTAGTCAAGTCGTAAACACTCTCTGGAATTGATCCTGTGAATTGATTATTAAACAGAATCAACTGCTGAATACCTGTAAAATATTCAATACCGCGAATAGTTCCTGCCAATCCCTGATTGACTAATTGAATAATCGTTCCCCCAGTGCCACCACTGCCAACACCCCACGCGCCAGCTTCAGCTGTACTGATCCAACCATCACCATTTGCATCAAGTGCGGGACTTCCCGTATGCGCATACACATCGAAGATGGCGTTGTAGAGTGGCTCGTCCATCTCAAGTGCCAATGCTCCAGGAAATGCACTTGGATTTGCATTGATCTCAGCCCATGTGTTGGGAGATGCCGGCGGAACACCGAAGGCTCCGCTCGGGATGCTTACTACTGATAGCACAAGTGCTGTCGTCAGCAGAAGCGAAAATATTCGTCTCAGCTTGCTACTCATTACTCTTCCTTTCTTTTTGGTTACGCTCTTACCAAAGTCGTGCAAGTATTTCCTGTATCGTTGGTTGTACCTGTCCTGTGTGCGCGGTAAAGCGAAGCTCACCTCCTCGTGTCGAGAGATAGATGCCTGTCGTAAATCTTTGATATGCATACAGTGTTGTCGCTCCTGATTGGAGCTGTATGAAATTGTGGATGGCCAGGAGCGTCTGAAGCTGTGCGATATCTAGTGATGCTCGTCCATTTGCCCAATTAATGAGAATTGTGGCAGCTTCTGGACCCAACAAGCGCACTAGGGCAAGAGCATCCTGTTGCTCTGTTTCACTAGGAAGTGGTTCAGGAACAGAGGGTGAAGCTGGAGGTGGAGAAGGGGGGAGGGGAATCTCATCGGGTGGATTAAGAGGTGGCGTGTCTTCCTGATTATTCGAGTCAGGATTTTCTGATTGCGCATTCTGATACCACCAATATGTGCTATTTAAAGAGCCGTTTAAAATCGGACTATTCGTATCATCTGGGGCATCAGGAGGGATATCCCGTATTTCTCGTACTACTTCTGAAACCTCATCACCAACATCATCTTTCGACTCGATCCCTTGCGAAGCTTCTGTACGGAATGAGGATGTTACAGGTTGCTCAGCAGAATCCGATAGAGACACGAACAAGGCATAGCCTGCAGCAAGGACCGTGACGGTCGTTGCGGCCACTAGCGCGTATTGCCCTATTGATTTGACTGGGGTGGTTTTCATCGAGGAAGAGATATCATCAGGAGTTGCCATCATGCCAGAGACAGGAGTTACCCAAGGAGGGGTCACCGGTGTGACTGTTTCTGCTTGTGCCTGTAGTAATTGAGTAATACCGAGCGTTGCAGTATAGAATCTTGTCTCTGATTTCTGCTCGTAGGCTTCCATACTCTGACGCAGATGCGCGCGAGCTCTCACTAAACGCATTTTCACAGAGCCTTGCGCTATATTGAGCGTTTGAGCTATTTCTTTTGTGGAGAGTTCTTGCCAATAATAAAGATGAACGACTTCGCGCAGATTAGTGGGGAGGTCGTCGATGACTGCAAGGATCGTTTGAGCATGATCACCCCGCTCAAATGCAATATCTGGTTGTGTTGCCACCTGCTCAGATTGTGATGAAGGTACGGGCACTCCCTCTTCATATCCATCAATTGATTGAGTATCTCGTTCCAAACGCTTGCGCTGCCTGAGCATATCTTTGGCAGTATTGAGCGTCGTCGTATTAAGCCATTTGGGTAGGGTGAGTGGATCGCTGATGTTGTCTAGATGCTTGAAGAGTTTGAGGAAGGTTTGTTGTGCCGCATCACTTGCATCCTGCTCGTTAGAAAGAAGGCCATAGGCAGTATAGAAGACCTGCGGATAACATGCATCATAGAGAGAAGCGAAATCTCGATCCGGATCTTTTCGAGCACACGTCAGGAGCTTCGCCAGTTGTTCTGGCGTGAGCTTCTTGCCTGCGGTGTTAGTAATACTCATCGTGTGTCCTGTCCTTCCCCAGCACACCCACTATCATTCCCTGTGGGTCGCTATACATAACAGGACGTTGCCAAGACGCCTTTGGTAACGTCTTTTTATAAATAGGGGGTAATTAGATGCAAAAAGGCGCCTAACCCCGTTTGCGAAAACCCATATAAGAACAAGCTGAACTCACACGGCAGGGAGGTTAGACGCCTCTTTGCCGTGTTTTATTGCTTGTTTAGCGAAACAAGGGATGAGCCGTGTTTCTTATAGGTTTCCGCAAGTGTAATTGTATTACAGGTAAGGGAGGGTTGCTAGTGGCGTGGGGACTGTGTGTGGGGACTGTGACCAAAAAGGAGAGCCGAAGCTCTCCTTTCATTTCGTTATGTGAGTTATGTTTAGTAATTACGTGCGTATTGCTCAAACATACCCTGAGGATCGTTACATACCGGACACACAACCGGTGCTTCGAGCCCGATGTGAAGATGCCCGCAGTTCAAGCAATGCCATGTCACAGGCTCTTTGCGTGAGAACAGTCCACCATCGACAAGCTGTTTTTTCAGCGTAGTGTAGCGATGATCGTGCTCTTTCTCGATTTCTCCAACTCTTTCGAACAAATCAGCGATGTCATTGAAACCCTCTTCGCGCGCAACGATAGCAAAGTTTTTGTACATCTCGGTCCACTCGTAATTCTCACCATCCATAGCGATTTGAAGATTATCCTCGGTACCCTTGATTCCACCACCTTGCAAAATCTTGAACCAAATCTTTGCATGCGCCATCTCATTAAGCGCTGTTTGAGAAAAGATCTGTGCGACCTGATAGTAGCCGTCTTTGGTTGCCTGCTTTGCGAAGTAGTCGTATTTATTACGAGCCATCGACTCGCCTGCGAACGCAGTGTTTAGATTGGCCCATGTTTTCGAATTCTGCAAATCCATAACGTGCTCCTCTCTCAAGACGGACTTTGCCGTCAGTTAGCCATGCTGGTGCGGATGGAGAGATTTGAACTCTCACAAGGTTGCCCTCACTGGCACCTGAAGCCAGCGCGTCTGCCGTTCCGCCACATCCGCTTGCTCGGTTTCAACATTATACTACTCGCGGGTTACCTCACGACAAACGAGCAGGTCTTCACGCTATTTTCGCAAAATGAACGGTCGAGCACTAGACATACTTCTTGCCTGCTATAAATATTATTGATAGTATGTATTATTAATGTTTATGACTTGAGGAGGATGGGTGGAAAAATTCGTAGATATCAAAACAGTACGTTCTGAGGCTGAGCGACTTTTTTTGGAAAAGGGATTCTATTGCTCAGAGGCAATCGTGAGTGCTGTTCGCGATCACATCGATCCTGATATGCCGATAAAGCTAATCGCCTCTGCCTCTGGTTTTCCGATTGGTGTCGGAAAATCAAAATGTATGTGCGGTGCTATTAGCGGAAGTGTCATTTGCCTAGGATACTTCTTCGGGCGTACCTCCCCTTCAAGTCCCCAGGACCCTCAATCGGTCAAAACATTGGAGCTGTCCAATGAGGCTCAACAATTCTTCAGGGATAACTATCGTGTGTCGTGTTGCTCTACTCAAACCAAAGGAATGGATATGGCAAGCGGAGAGCATCGGGAGCAGTGTGCGCGCTTCACCGGTGAGATGGCAGAAAAGACCGCTGAAATCATTGTGCGTGAGTTGGGCCTTGAGATAGTTGAAGGATAGCTGATATGTTAAACCTTATTAAAAAAGTGCCCATACCGATGAGCGGTCTTGCGCTTGCCTTCGCTTCACTCGGGCTGAATCTGGAAATTGTGCTCGTGCAATTCAGCGGACTTGCGTTTATTGCTAAGTTCATTTGTGGGACACTTGCTGTATGTATCCTTCTTGGCATCGCACTTCGAGTCGTATTTGACTGGAAAGGCATCTGTGAGGACTACAAACAATGCGCGATTTGGACAGTCACCCCCACCTTCTTTATGGCATGCATGATTCTTGCCGTGTATCTCAAGCCATATATCAGTAGTGTGGCATTCGTCTTGTGGGCATGCGCGTTGGCGTTGCAGCTGATGTGGGTATTTGCCTTTTTCTGGAGATATCTCCGCGGCTTCAGCATGAACAATATCCTACCAAGCTGGTTCATCGTATCCGTTGGGTATGTCGTCGGTACAGTTACGTCTGTTGCCTTTAATATGGCAGGCGTTGGAATCGTCCTTTTATATCTGGGCCTTCTGGGTTTCCTTATGTGTCTTCCCCTCGTTTTATATAGATTCTTCATCGTGAAAGGATTGCTGCCTCCGCAACAACCGCTCGCAGGAATCTTCCTGGCACCGGCAAACCTTTGCCTAGCAGGATATCTTTCATTGGTGGGAGCTGGAGTGCTCGATACTTACTGGATCTTGATTGGGGCCTTACTTGTGTTATCCGTTTTGAGCTTCGTGCTTTACGCTCTATATTGTGTGCCACGGATGTTTAAAAGGTTTTATCCCAGTTTCTCAGCATTTACGTTTCCCATCGTAATCACCTCAGTTGCATACACACACCTCTCGCAATTACTTATGCCACAGCTGTCGCCCGTTGCTACTGCCTTCCAAGTAATGGCAACATGCGTAGTCCTATTCGTGTTTGCGCGGTACCTGATCTTTCTTTTTGCTCCGCCAAAACCTGCAGTGTAGAGCATATAGCACTATTCTCCGATCCAATTTGTTCATTTCTCTCCTTCCTAATAAAAACTCTCCTAAAACAGAGGGTTTTGGTTGACGTACGCCACCACCGATAGCGGTGGAACTTCCTGCATTTCGAGCGTAACATGAGGATGGGTCACTCTCAGTAGGTGTACAATGGAAAGCCGATTGGAGGTTGTCTGAATAATGTCGCGTTATACCAAAAAGATCAAACAGTATACCCTTGGTGAGGAAATCACCAATAGCATCCTGCATGGTATCGGGGTGGTGCTCGGTATAGCGGGTATGCCGATCCTACTTATCTTCTCGGTTCTTTCAGAAGTGGATGTCGGATATAAAATCGCTGTCTCTATCATCTACTGTCTTTCGATGATCATCCTTTACCTCAGCTCGACGCTTTATCACAGCCTCACTAACGAACGCGCGAAACGAATCTTCAAAATAATTGACCATGCGAGCATCTATCTCCTTATCGCAGGAACATATACTCCGTTCTGCCTCATCACGTTACGCCAGCATCACGGTTGGATCCTGTTGATCGTCCTATGGGGTCTGACTTTGATCGGCATGGCAACCGAGGCGTTGTGGGTTTTTCGCCCCAAATGGGTCAGTGTCGTCATCTATCTCATTATGGGATGGAGCGCGGTCTGGGTTCTTCCCGAAATCTTTCGCCAGCTCCCCTCTGCCGCAATCTGGCTTCTGTTGGCAGGAGGCATCGCGTATTCAGTCGGAACGATTTTCTACGTCATCAAAAAAGTGCCCTATCTCCACTCGATCTTTCACGCATGGGTTCTTCTCGGAACATTCCTCCACTTTTTCGCCATCCTGCTTTTCGTCATTATTTAACAAGCCCTCTTCGCAGAAACCGTGAATAAGTCAGCAATCTCCTGCGTGATTTATAGATAGGTGTACAATGACGGTATGTTTATAGCAACGATATGCCGGCAATCATCAAAGGAACAAACGATCTGACAAGTGCGTTGGCATTGCTACCATTCCTTCTGATGGCTGCCTTTGCTCTCAAAATCGCACTTAATAAATCGTGGGGCTTGCAATGGGTTAGATTACGATATAGATATTCGAAAAATTTCGATAGGAATATCATCATGACAGAAACTGCTACTGTACCAAAGTTCGGAGTCCATTCCGAGATAGGAAAACTCAGACGAGTCCTTGTGTGCAAGCCGGGACTTGCAATGGATCGACTTACTCCGACCAATCGTAATGCGCTTCTCTTCGATGAGGTTCCTTGGACCGCACAGGCAAAACGCGACCACGCCGCCTTTGTGGCAGACATGGTTGCACGCGACATCGAGGTATTGGAGTTTCATGACCTTCTTGCAGAAGCACTTGCGGCCAAAGGCGCTCGGGAATGGACGTTGGAAAGAGCAATCAAGCCCAAGGAAACGGGATTGGGAGTGCTTGACTGTGTTCGCTCATATCTGGACAGCATCGATGATGCGGCGCTTGCCCGGTATCTCTTGGGAGGAATGTCCGTTTTTGATCTTCCGGACGAATACCGTTGCATAGCCGAGAAGCTCATCAGACGTAATCCGGGCGATAATGAATATCTCATCGATCCGTTACCGAATGCGCTCTACACCAGAGACACCACGTGCTGGATCTTTGACGGCGTAACTATGAATCCGCTTTACTGGGATGCTCGCAAGGGCGAGACTTTGCTCATGAAGACGATCTATGATTTCCATCCTGATTTCGCAGGTCAAGCCACGGTATGGTGGGGCGATCCCGAGAAGGACTGGGGCAAAGCAACCGTGGAGGGTGGCGATGTGCTGATCATCAAGGACCGCACGGCTCTGGTCGGACTGAGCGAGCGGACCTCACGCCAAGGAATCATGCTTGTGGCAGAGGCGCTCTTCGAGCAGAATGCGGCGGATAGAATCATCGTTGCGATGATTCCGAAGATGCGCGCTGCCATGCATCTTGATACGGTCTTCACGTTCGCCGATCATGATGTGGTGACGGCTTACCGTCCTATCGTTGACTACATTAAGACCTTCTCGATGTACCCCGGCGATAACGGAAAAATCGATGTAACCGAGGAAAAGGATGCGTTTCTTGATGTGATTGCCTCGGCTATCGGTATCAAGGATCTCAAGGTCATCGGCAACGGTCCCAACGAATACGCGGGTGAGCGTCAGCAATGGGACAGCGGGAACAATGTCATCGCGCTCGAGCCTGGGGTTGTTATGGCTTATGAAAGAAACACCTACATCAACAGCGAATTAGTCAAAGCCGGCGTAGAGGTCATTCCTATTACTTCGGCTGAGCTGGGTCGCGGTCGCGGAGGAGGACACTGTATGACGTGCCCGATACTGCGTGATAAGGTTTAGGCACTACACCGGAAGACAAATCAAGCAAAGGAAACGGGGCCTACGCCCCGTTTCTTATTGTGATGCTCTGTGACTTGATGATTAGCCTTGGGCTATATTCATCAAATCGATTTCTTTTTGAACGGCATGCTTGAACATCTCCCAATGGGTTGGGCGAATGATCTCTTCGTACTTCGGCTTTATGCTCTCGAGATACTCGGCATCATACGTACCCTCATTTTGGCGAGCAAACCCCTCTTCTAAGAGAAGTTTCGCATGTTGCGTGCACTATAGTTTCATGAACCGTCTGGTCACAGATAGCATGGGCTTGAAATAGAATTTCTCGAGTGCCTTCTTTGCATTTTGCATCTCAACAGGTATATCGATTCCCTGTGGGCACTTGGGCACGCATCTTCCGCATCGATTGCATTGCGAGGCAAGATGGGGTTTTGACTTCAATGCTGTCTGCATCACATAATGGCCGAATGCCGCACGTTTGCCTTCGATGACGATGTTGTTGTAGCTGGAAAGACACGTGGGAATATCGACCCCTTGAGGACACGGCATGCAATATCCACACCCTGTACACGGTACCTTGATTGCATCGATCAGTGCCTGCTTTGCTCTTGCAATCACCTTGAAGTCCTCATTAGTGAATGCTCCGATTTGCGCAGTCGACGCGGTCTCGATGTTCTCTTCGAGCATCCTCATGTCGTTCATCCCGGATAGCACACAGGTGACTTCCGGTTGATCCCAAAGCCATCGAAACGACCATTGCGCCGGAGTTCTCTGAATATACGCATCTTGAAATGCCTCAATCGCGCCTTTCGGTAAGTCGGTCGCCAAACGTCCACCGCGTAGTGGCTCCATAATCATTACCGGCATGCCTTTGCTTGACGCGTGTTGCAGTCCGCCTCGTCCCGCCTGGTTATCCTCGTCCAGATAGTTATACTGAAGCAGACAGAATTCCCACGGATGCGCATCGCAGATTCTGAGGAATTCATCTTTTCCGCCATGATATGAAAAACCGATGCTTCGAATCTTGCCTTCCGTCTTCTTTTGGGCGATCCATTCTTCTGCACCCAGATCGACCAGTCGATTCCATATAGTTACATCGGTTACCATATGAATCAAGTAATAATCGATATAATCCGTCTGCAACCGTTCGAGTTGTTGGTTGAGATACTTATCGAAGTCGTTGGGTTTTCTTATCAAGGAAGGGGGAATTTTCGTCGCAATATTAATTTTTTCACGCATATTGTGTTTTGCCAGTATTCGACCGAGCGTTGCTTCGCTGTTGGGATAGATATACGCCGTATCGAAATAATTAATCCCCTTATCTATCGCATGAAGAACCAGTTGCTCGGTCTTGCTCTCATCTTTTGGGAAGCGCATACATCCGAAACCGAGGATCGAGAGTTCATCGCCAGTGACGTTGTTGGCCCTACAGTTCATGTGAACCTCCATCCAAATTTTTCGTCCGACGATTCTATTTTGAAACAAAACGGGGCATGAAGCCCCGTTTTATCGTTCGTATCACTAAATTTACGTTAGTCTTCCAGTACAACGTCTTCTACTACAGCATCCACTACTTGTACTGGTGCCTCAACAACTGGCGCTACCGCAGCGGCCGGGGCCGCAACAACTGGTGGCGGTGCCATCGGTGCTGGCGCAATCGGAGCCTCTTCTGCCAACATGGGCCTCTTGCTCAGCATAAACAATAAAATAGGATATGCAAGGGGAACGAACATCGCAAGAATGAGATAGAATACCGGTTTTTGTCCCGTGGCGTAGCGAGAGAAAATCTTGTGGATTCCAAGATACCAAATCAAAAAGTACAGGGCTTGCACAAACAGCAAAACCAATACGAATACAGTCGTCGCAATCATGAGATATGTAATCGGTCCTGTAATCGCATCCGGTGAAGCGTGTTCAGCCATCGTAAATATACTAATGAAGTAAGGTACGAAAACAATCAGATATCCAATAACAAACACCGCAGTATATAGAATTGGTGCAAGCAGCATCCAAAGCCCCATATTGGTAATCTTTTTATCGCCGAGCTCGATTTCGCCCGCAACTTTACCAAGCTGATAATTGCGTGCATAAGGAATGAAGCCGAGCCAACCGTTTGAGAGTCCCCGAGCCTTACTCATATTGAGTATGCCGAGCCCCTTCAAAACATACGAGACAATACTTACAACTATGGCAACAAGCCAGATGAAAGCAAGGAACCCGAATACCGGCGCAAGTATCTCAAGAACCTCAATCAATTCGGCAGAAACATCATTCGAATAGTACATGGTTATACCTTCTTTCTCAAAATGAATTACACTCTATTATACTCGCTGACCAACTCTCTCGTCTGAACATTATGTTCGTACGAGATGATGCTAAATCGCGCCTTCTTCTGTAGCAGGTATCGAGGCATCTGCGACCACAGTTATCGGTGTCTCTTGTTGTACTTCAGAGTATACTTCCTGCTGTGATTGCTGTTGAGCCAAAGACTGTTGATATACAAACTGCTTGTATGTGAGTAGTTCACGATGAAAGCCAGCATGCGTCACTATGTAATAAGGCGTCACATAAAATGCCGCCATCCCGAGTGTGACGAGCACCAGAAGGCCCCACAGGATAAAGCTCAAATCAAGAATAAAAAGCTCCCATTTGTGACCTCTCATGAGTGCGGTCGACTCGTCAATACATTGCGCAGGGGACTTCTCAGGATCTGCAAACAGAATATATCGAGCCTGTGAATAGGAGTACGCGGCAACAATGCCGGGTATGATGAAGAGGAGTGACCATGCAAAGATTCTCAATCCTCTCCAGAAGTTTAGCCAAAGCAATTTCGACCAGAACTCCTTCACGTCGACCAAATTCTCAACCTTAACATCAACTCCATCGTAGGCCATGAGGCACATACGCTGATAAGCGGAGGTTGCAAGTGAGGCCGCAAGACTGGATGCAACGATGAACACCATGAGGATTACAAGAACAACAATGAGAGCACCGAGGGCAAGCATAAAGATAAAGAAAGCTTCCGGACCGCTTGATGCCGCACTTGATGCCGGAGTTGTCGAGTCAAAGGAATTGCCTGTACTTGAATATGTGCCTGCACTCAGCATGAGGGACGGCAATAGAATTGCGAGTCCGTATCCCAACATCAAATTCCACATGTTCAGATTGAGGATTTCCTTTGCCCTCGTCTTGAGGGCTATACGATTAATCATGTTCTGCTCCTTTCGATAGACATATCTATAGTACCGTACACGGTGTCACTTATTCCTCTTGAGGAAACTCTCAACCGTGTCGAAATATAGCTTTGGGTCATATACATATGAGGAGAAGTGAACCGCATCCTCAACAAAAAGTGCTTCTTTGTGGCCTTTTGTCGCATCCATGTTTTCCTCCGTCATCTCATAGGGCACGAACGAGTCGCCTGTGCCATGAATGAATAGGATAGGGAGTCGGTTCTTTTTCAACTGGCGTGCGGTATTCGCTTCATACAAACCGTACCTAGCCCTTATGTGCGTAACAATATCTGCAAAGAACACTATCGGTTGAGGAAACGGTATCCTCATCGCATGGCTGAGGAGATAGTCGAACAGCTTCACTACACTGCTGTAACCGCAGTCTGCGATTATCATCTGCACACTATCCGGCAACTCTTCGCCACAGGCATTCAACACGGTACTCGCACCCATAGAACCGCCATACAGCACTATGTTCGCCCCCTCATTTCGGGCAAGGACGTACTCGATCCATCTCAACACATCGAATCGCTCGGGCCACCCCATACCGATGGCATTGCCCTGGCTTTTCCCATGTCCACGCTGGTCCGGCACTACGCAATTTATTCCGAGATCCACAAACCGAGCTGCCACATATCCACAATCGGCTTTGCCATTGCTCCGGTATCCATGCATCAAAATCACCCACTTATCGCTTTGAGGATACGGCTCGAAAACAGTCCCGAATAAGTGAAGGGCATCATGCGACCAGATATAGATGTCCTCATGATGGCAATCCCTATAGAATGCGTTGGTTATCTCTGTTTGCTGTTTTGCAGTTTCAGTGATTCCGTCGCCTTGCTCTACATCGGTCGAATAAATCATTTTTCGTCCGACCTTGCGATACCATCCACTCCTGGGGTCCAGAGCAATCAAGTAGCAGTAATTTCCAATAAGTAGCCCCATGCCAATGAGGGCCACTATCACCGCAAACACTATTATGAATATCCAAAACATTTTTCACTCCTGCCAAAAAGTAGCAGTCCCTTTTACTATAGGTGTTATAATTGGTACTATTATGGTATCAATTAAAAATCATAAGAACAGCACATTACCAACCGGCATTACTCTCATTGTGGTCGCCGCCCTCTTTAGCGCAGTCAGCCAACTTGTTTTGAAATACGGCACGAATACTGATGGTGCTTTCGCATTTGCTCTGTATGCAATCGGTTTTGCCTGCGCTGCTCTTGGCGCGATAATCATGATGACTGCCTTTCGCTTCGGAGAAGTCTCCGTCCTCCAGCCCATTATGGCGATCGCCTATGTCTTCTCATTCATTTTGGGTTTCATCTTTTTGGGCGAAGCCACAACGCTGACCAAGATTATCGGTATCCTTCTCATCATCGGTGGATGCATCATCATGGGATTGCCGAGCAAACAATCTCTGAATCAGCAAGAAAGTAATGGGCAATGATTACTGCCACTAACATCTTGCTTCTTATTGGCACCACTTTGACGAGCTCTTTGGGAGCATTGGCGCTCAAAGTCGCGATGAATCGGATGTCTAAGCTCAGCTTTTTGAACGTTATCAAATCACTGTGGGTCTATATCGGTTTTGCCTTTTACGGGATCAGCCTGATTCTCAACGTATTTCTTCTCAAATTTCTTGAATACTCTATCGCCTTTCCCATGACCGCCCTGACCTATGTGTGGACTATCTTCATTTCAGCGTGGGTCTTCAGGGAAACAATCACTGCCAGAAAAGTTATTGCAATCATCTTTATCATCTTGGGGACTTTCGTTCTTGCCCAATAGTTACCTTCGATTCGTGCGCCGGCCGCCTCCGTGTGCCTTGAACGAATAAACGGGGCTCAAGCGCTCGACTATCGCAGCGGTTGGCCCAATAAAACGTTCGATGTCCGATCCATCCTTGTATGCCATAGGTGCTTCATCCAACGTCTCGGGATGTACTGATGTCGAGTAGATGCCATCCATACGTTTATTGAACTCATCCATAGATAGAACCTTACGCGCCTGGGTGCGCGACAGGACCCGTCCGGCCCCATGGGGCGCACTCCAATTCCAATCCGTATTCCCCTTGCCGATGCACAAAAGCGAGCCGTCTGCCATATTCAGCGGAATGATGAGCTTCTCATCATGATTTGCCCTGACTGCACCTTTGCGAAGCATCATAGTCGCATGCTCGATATAGTTATGGGTGGTCTGGACGCTCTCTCCCTTTTCAATGTCAAGGAAATCGAGAATGTCGGCCGTCATCGCCTCTCGATTGAGTTCCGCAAAATGTTGCATAATTCCCATGTCATGAAGATACGCCTCTTTGGAATCTCCCGTCAGATATTTCAAGTCCGCAGGAACTGCATCGGTACACTCCTTTTGGGCAAGTCTCTGATAGTGCTCCGCTGTCTGGAGGCCGATATTGCGAGAACCGGAATGGATCATCAGCCATAGATCACCCGCAGAATCCTCAGCCACCTCGATGAAATGATTGCCGCCTCCGAGCGTGCCGATAGAACGATAGATCTTATCAAAGTCGAGATTTTTGCTTTTCGCATGAATGAGATCCTCAAGCACTATACGATCCGTAAACTCGTGGCGTCCTTTCTCTTCAGAACGAACTCCAAAGCCTGAAGGAATGCGTTTGCGAACAAATCGATCAAGGGCGACAAAATCAAGCTCGCCTGGCCCCAGCCTTGTGGCCAGAACACCGCAACCGATATCGACTCCCACCAGATTAGGGCAGACAGCATCATTGATTTTCATCGTGGTACCAATCACACAGCCTGCGCCCGCATGAACGTCAGGCATGATTCTGACGTTGGCGTCTCTCGCAAGTTTGGTGTCGAGCAACTCCTTGATTTGGCCTACGGCAGTTTCCTCAACCGCATCGCTATATACGATTGCGGAACCGTACGCTCCTTCCAATTTCAGCATCAACTCTCCTATAAAACTTCATTACCTAAACATTGTCATAGTAAACCATCATAACCGCTGCTTGTATAATGAATGTATGTATTCAATCCCCAATAGTGATGAGGCTTTGCTGCGCGAGTGCCGTGTGGATGTTTTTCGTGGATCAGGTCACGGTGGACAGAGCGTTAATACAACTGACAGCGCAGTACGATTGACGCATGAGCCTAGTGGAATCGTAGTCGTCGCCCGTAGAGAGCGAAGTCAGTTGATGAATAAGCGTGCAGCATTAGCGAGATTGCGAGCTCGGCTAGAGGCTGCGAACAAGAAGCCTGCAGCACGAGTTGCAACAAAACCAAGCCGAGCTGCCAAAGAACGTCGATTAGAAGACAAGCGCCATCAGTCACACAAAAAACAAGAGCGGCGAAGACCCATTGATGATTGAATTATGGGAATTTAGTTTCTCATTGCTCCTGTTGACGCACCTTCCAAATAAGCACGCAAAAACCGGCGTGTTTCGGACTCAATCTCAACCTTGATCTCCGAGGGAGCAGCGGGATCACCCCATATATCGAAGTGTCTTTTCGGATTCAAATAAGTAATTCCCAAGATACGCCCCAGGCCATGACGATGAGTGGAATAGTCCTGCGCAACATGCAAACTCTGGCCGAGTTTCTCAAGACTGCGCTCTTGACAAGCAGAGTCCAACAGCTTGTGGGCGAATTCGAGACTCGTGTGCCACTTGACATTACGCAGACCCCTCCAACGATACAGCTGATCAACCATCACATTATGCTGAGCTATGACTTCAGCATCTTCTTCGCTAAAGCCCTCTTCCTGTGCCCACTTTCGGGTCAATGTGTAGTGCACGTGCCGATTCATGCATCCACCTTTGCAGAACCTATCCCCATCCCTCGTAACACTCTGATTGCCTCGTACCCCTCGGCAGTCCCCTCGTCATAGAGTGCCAGCAGCTTCGCTGTATCAGTCCCCAGTCGCCCAAGCTCCAACGGCTTCTCCGGGCGCACGATCAACGCTTTCCCCTCGCACTGGAACTCTTCGCACAGCTCCAACTGCTCTTGATACCGCTCGTGTCGCACCAGCATCGCCTCAACTAAACCGGGATACCGCCGATACAGTGTCCGCAACGTCCGCTGTTGCCGCAGAGGTTCCTTTCGGTACCCGGCATTTTGAGTCAGAACCACCACATGAAACTCGTTACCATCCTCGATCGAGCACGCAATAGGAATCGGGTCGGCGATTCCTCCATCGAGCAGACGCATGCCTCGGTAATGTTGCACCTTCGAAAGCACCGGCAACGAGCACGACGCCACAATAGTGGTGATATCGTCTACCACCTCGTCCTTGTCGAACCATACCGTCGCCCCCGCGTCGCAATCGAACGCTCCGACCATGAATCGAGCGGAATTGGCCTCCAGCATGGCTCGGTCAAAATAGAGGAGTTTATCGGGAATCGTATGGAACACGAACCCCCAATCGAAAGCCGAGCCACCTCTGATCCAATTGCGCAAACTGAGGTAACGCGGATCGGATACGTAATATTGCACAACCTGCCGATTTCTCCCCACCTGTCCGGACAGGTATGAAAGCGCATTCGCCGCTCCCGCAGACACCGCGCTGATATACGGGAAAAGAATGCTTGCCTCCACGAATGCATCCAGCACACCCGCGCTATAAAACCCGCGCATACCTCCACCTTCAAGCACTAGTCCGACACGTGCGTCAAGCTCGGTCTCAAAGGGCTTGCCAAGTATCGGGGTATGTTCGTAATGATGAGACAAAGTCATACATCCATTATAGAATGAGTTACTCGCATAGATGCGGGCTCAAGAAAAGGCAGGGCGATATGAGAATTATGACGAGCTTGATGTGGTGGACAAATTTCTCGCTAAGACGATTGCAGAATACCCGTAATGGTCTCTTTCACACTATCGTCCACTTCAATCTTGTCTATTCGCTGAACTTCAGCAAACAATTCGGAGGATATCTCACCGAGGGGTAGCTTCAACACATCCATCCATCCCAATAGTGCCCTACCGGCAAGATTTCTACTGCGAATCACAGGTGAATTCAATCCAGTCATAATCAATGCCACACCCTGACAAGGGTAGGCGCCAAGTTCCTGCAATAGAACATCAAGGCAATAATGTTCATCGGCAAGCTTTTTCGAAAAAAGATAGTCACCCATACCTTCTGCCATTTCTTCAAGTGGCAAAGTAGCTTCATACAGAGAGATTAGCTCCGTTACTTTATCAGCATCTTGAAATAGCACCGAAAGATACCCGTAATGCTTGAGCGGCTCTTCCTTTACTGCAAGAAAAATCTCATCAGACAAATCGATATTCAATTGTGAGGCCACATAATAAGCGTGGTGCATATCCTTTGCATCACGTGTGCGTACTGCATCAATAAGCTTGGAATCCCACTCATCACGTTTCAAAATTCGTTCACTTGATGCAAGCGCCGCATCCCTGAACTCGACTTCCGTATACTGCGCCCACGCATACACTTGGGTTATGTTCCAGAGATACTCCATTGTTTTCGCGTGTTGTTCGGCATGCGCAAGATATAGCATCAGCGCCTCTTCGGCATATTCGTATTCACTAATGCCCGAAACCGGTCCCTCATCGAGAAGCGCAACGATAATAGTCGACACGCTGTCAAAAGTTTTACTGTCGAGCGCTCCTTGTCTCAGAATCGAAATCAGATCGCACTTTACCGCACACTCCAGTCCAAGATATGCAGACATGATGTTATTCATGCACCCCTCATGCAAAAGCCAATCACGGATCTCATCTGTTTCAGACTGTAATATCCTGACTGCTTGAATCTTTCCCCAACCGTCGACACGCTGAGCCATCGCAAAAACGATATCGTTACCGTGCTCCCAATTCGTTGCAGCAACTGCCGCATACAGAGTGAATTCATCACAGGTGGCCAATGTCATTATCGTCTCGACAAGCTCATGGTCATTACCGAGCCTGAAAAGCCCCACCACAGCAATTATTATCTTGACCAACTCGGCATTACTGCTTGTTGTAAGCAAAGCATGGCTCAGCTCAAGTACACGATCCGTATTCCGGCGTTTTAGCTTCGGATACAAATGGGAGCGCACCGGATCCACGAGCGCTATTGCCTGATAGTCTTCTAAGATTGTTTCGAGCTCTTCAATGAATTGCCCATCACCCGACGTAAAATACTTCTTCAACAGATTTGCTACTTTTCTAATAACACGTGCAGGCACATCACTATCGTAAAAACCCATGCCATCTATGGCTCCCGGCATGAAATTAAGCTGATTACTATCGGCAGATTCAAGGAAAAAGTCGATTGGTAATTTGCCACCTGCACCTAGACTTGACTTAATTCGCTTATACACACTTTCAGCTATGATAAGGTTCACCCTCCCAATCGAATGCCGAACCGCCTCTGATCCAATTGCGCATGTCTCAACCCTCAGGCACTAGCCCGACGTGTGCGGGAAGCTCGGTCTCAAAGGGTTTGCCGAGTATCGGGGCATGTTCATGGTGATGGCTTAAACCGTGCTGTTCCGCTATAAATCTTGACAATCGCTTATTCCCCAGTTTCTTTATTGTCGAAATAGTACACCGATGACACTTCGTCATTGTCGTGATAAAACGATACTGCAGCCGTTTTCTCATCTTCGGTTCCCCAGATAGAAACATATGAATCATCATCGGGATTCATATACGTGCCAAGAGGGGGAACTCCTTTGAACAAGGCTTGTACTTCCGAGTAGCTCATTCCCTCTTTAATGAGATCTCCATCCTTAACCTTAAAATAGTTCTCAAGTGAAACAAATTCCCTCTCATCGATAATCAATCCTGAGTCTGCCCCAGAGTCGATTGCTTCATCATCTAGGATGCTCTCCAAAACATCACTATCCAGTGACCCAAGCGCAAACAAACCAAAAAGGCCACATCCACAGCATCCTATCAAAACCAGAACGATTGCTCCAACAATCAGCCCAATCGCAAGACCCGACATCTTTTTCTTCTCCGGTTGAGGTGCTTGATATACGTTTTCTGACACAATGCCTCCATTCATAGGGATGAGTATTTCATATGTGCGATTACGGGTTTATCATACAATACCAAAGTAGATGCGCCTGACAGCAGAGATAGGGAGTGACGAAGACCTATTGGGGAGTAGATCGGTATTTTCGCTGAATCAAGTCAAGTGACTGCTGCGTTGGTGCCAGTCCCTTCTCGTAAGCTTGCATGTAGATGCGTGGGATTCTCTTCAATCGAAAATTCATATCCTCAATATCGAAAGCATCCAGATCCGCATCCATGAACCCCCGCCATTCGAGCCATTCTTCGAACCCCTCAAGATAGTCAGAACCAAACCCGTCGGGCTTTCGTCCATCCATAAGACTTGCTGCCACCATTAAACCACCGGGACCCCCACAATCCTCGATGATGCCAAAACCTCCACCGTCAAGCACACGGGGCAGCTGATTAGCGGGAAGGTCACGATCCTCATATATCTCTTCCAAAACGAGTTTAACCTGCCAGCCATCACCGAAATCATATTCCATAATTGCGGTGTCTCCAGGCTCAGGGAAAATATGCTTGATCGATGAAAATGTGGAAGTTGCATCTATCTGTTCATAATGTGGACTGTCATCTGCCCAATCAAGATCGTCGTAAATTACCTCATATCGATGAATCATTTCCTTTTGTGTCAAGTAGTCGGAAGCACTCATCGAACCTGCTTTTTCCGGCCACCTCCTGTGAAGGCGCTTTTCGAATTGCTCGCCAAAAGGAATCTCGATTGCGAAAAGATGGCTCGCCTCCATCTCAAAAAGTGTCATCACAACATAACCGAGACGAGCAGCCGTAGCATTACCCATCAATTCGAATCTACGCCACATCTTCGGCTCATAATCAAGTAGCTCCGCATAAAACCGGTAGATCGGATGACTTGCCATGATGAGCTCCTCCTTCAAAATTAAATTACTCTTCAATCATAAGCAAATCAATAAAATAACGCTAATGCACCTGCGTTTAGTCTGTCAGTTAACTCCGAAAAAAGTTGTACATATCTAAAAGATAAGCGTTTATTCATCCAGCATTTCTTTGATCGCACGACGCATAGCCTTCTTAGCACGTGTAGACTTGATACCCTTTTTCCCACCCCATTGCCAACGAGAATAATGTGGATGACGCTTGTATTGTGACTTCTTCATAATAGTCCTTTCGATTGGATTATTAGAAGATAATCACCTCCTTCGGATTGATTGACCCTGCCCAGTATACCCAAAAATGCGGATCACAAAAATTGGTTGATGGGAAGCCTTTACTCAACGGGCAACGACTTCATGTGTTCGCTCCGCAATAACGAAGTCATCTGGCTTATGGCTGTCTGATTCAACTGAATCAGCCTCTCTTTCTGAGATAATCCTTGCCCAATCAAGAGGGCATTAATGCTCTCCATATTGGATAACACAACTAACTGCTCCAACGTTGCCTCGTCACGGATGTTCTTATTCTTGCCGGTATCTGGATGTGCCGCTCGCCATTGGGCTGCAGTTTGTCCAAACAATGCCATGTTGAGCAAGTCCGCTTCAAATGCATACGTGAGATTCGCCTGCTCTCTCGTTACTTCTGGCGGGATGATGTGCTCCCTAATCGCGTCAGTGTGAATACGATAGTTGATCTTGGCGAGTGTGCGCTGCAAATTCCATTCAGCAGAAAGACGCTTTTGTTCTTCTTGCTGCAAACGTTGGAATTCGAGAATCAGATAATACTTGAATTCTGGACTAAGCCATGTGCCAAACTCGAAAGCGATATCCTTATGAGCAAAAATACCACCACCATATCTGCCAGCTTTGGAGAAAATACCAATTGCATTAGTGGCTTCCGCCCACTTCTTTACACCTACCAAAAGACGACCTGATTCATTTTTAACCGCATGGAATCCCATGCGGTTAAAATTAGGATTGTTGACTTGCTCCCAAACAGCCAAAAAGTTTATTGTGTAATACGTGCTCATCCAATTAAAGATGACCTGTCGTGCACGCTCTTGTTTTTTGTATCCTGCCATATCGGTAAGAGACACATAATCTGCATCACCGTGTCTTACAACGGTGATTGGAATACCTTCAACTTTGATGATTTCGTTCTTTTTGCCCATGACAGCCTCCTAATTGTTCGGCTGTCCTCCCGCGGGAGTTAGGGCAACGCTGCCAACCACGCTTGCTTGATTGCAGATCCTTGATGCTTCTATCATACCAGAACAAATGTTCGTTCACGAACATTTGTTCTATCTGCACAGGTATTGTTTTGGCAAAAGGTTAATTGTGCAGTCATTGATTGCACGATGTAAAGCTGAAGTCTGCTTCCCAGTATCACCATTTTGCCGAGCTTGGCAAAATGATTCTGAACTGGTATTTTGCTTGTGAGGTCAACAATTCCAATCCTAACCTCACGAGATTCCGTGAGGTTAGGCCTCAAAGGTCTCAAATTCGAGACGATTGCGTCTCGCTCGAATCATCATGTCGAGTTGAGTCCATATCATCTGCAGACTGTGGTGATGATTCTTTACTCACGGCATATCCAAGCAATTCCTTACGCCGAGCATCTTTGATCTCCTTAGTACGTCGAGCGTATTCCCTAAAGATAGGAAGAGCGAACATCAAAACTGCAGCTATTATGGCGATAAGGGGCCAGGTGACATTGTAATCTACCCGACGATAATCATCACTGAATATGAACATAATACGAAACACCGGTATGAGCAGACCCAGCCTGAGAAGACCTAGGTTGTTTCGTCTATAGAAGCGCACAACCACCGCAATAGGAATAATCAACGACAACGGCGCAAGCGGAAGTATTTGCTGAGGAGCACCCTGTATCCATCCGGCAATACTTGCCGCAGTCAAAGTGATAACTCCTATCACAATTTCCCAAAGATACATTCCACAAAAAATCAAAGCCCATGTACGCGCTTTTGCATAACGTGGGTTCGTCGCAATCTCATGTTCAATAGTATTGACAGACTGGGGTCTTGCTGGCTCGGTCTCATTCTGTTCTTGCAGGCGCATATGCAACCTCCCTCATCATTCTTAATAGTATCGCATCAGCTGAGAAGAGCATACTTAAGGAAACACAGGTGGTGGGTAGAGAATAGACCGTAAACATACGTTTGCATTCAGAACTAATGGTCGAGAAAAAATGAAGGTCATGTGATAATAAAACACACTGAACACAATGGGAGGTAATTATGGAAGCTCTTTCCGATTCAGTCTGGCTCACAATATCAGGCTGGGTGCTTACTTTTTTGGGTATCCCCTTATCGATTTTCCTGACTCTAAAATTTCAAAAGAACAAGAAACTTTGCTGGTATAGAATAAGCACAAATCTTCTCAATGGAAATAGAGTAAAGTTTGAAAACTTTCAAGCAACCTATAAAGATGAACCAATAGAAAACATATCAGTAGCTAAAATTCTAGTATGGAGTGCAGGTCGGGAAATGGTGTGTGGAAAGGATATACATACCAAGCATCCACTTAGGATTGAGTTTGATGGAGGCAATAATGAAGGACTTCTTGAGGCTACTATTCTGACCTCAAACAATAGATCTAGCGAGGTAGCGCTTGAAAAAAGTGCTGACGATACCATACGCATTAATTTTGACCACCTTAATCACAAAGATGGTCTAGTAATAGAAGTTCTTCACACGGGCACAATACCACGAGATATTAAAGTCACAGGTGACTTAAGGGGAGTCGGCTTAAAAGAGCAGGCTGTTATCCCATATAATACAAATGACTTTTTAATTCCCAAACGGTTTGCAAAAAAATATCCAGCACTCACCCATAAGTTTCTTTCTCTTGCTTTTGGGACTTTTCTTTCTGTCCTAGGAGTCATACTTAGCCTATTTCTATTGGTTGGTTTTCTTTTCGACGGCGTTACGCCAGATATGTATCTAGTTGCCCTCCTTTTCGGTATTGCCTCAATAATTATGCTATTGCTTGGTGCAGGTTTTTTGTATCAAGGCTTTCGTCCTAAACCAAATAAAGAGCTATTGAATATATTCCTTGATTCGATTGACTAGCGCCTAGCGCTCGCAATCGAATGCTGAACCACCTCTAATCAATCCGCCCCCGCCTCCGCAGCACCAGATCAACGCCACACAACAACCCCTCCCAAGTTGCGCAGCGTCTGGGCCTTACGCCTCATGATTCCCGCGACATATTCCACAACCGGACCGATCTTCTTATCGGCTTCCCCCTCGACAGCACTATCCTTCGCCGACTCACAATCCAGCCCCACCTGCGTCACCGTCGCCTCATTCGATGAACCTTGAAGCAACTCGCTTACCGTGGTGTCCAAAACCTGGGAGATCGGAAGCAGTAAGGATACATCCGGACAACTGAGCCCACGCTCCCATTTTGAAACCGCTTTGTCGGTAACATTCAGCCGAGCAAAACGCTTAAAACAAATCACTATGGGTACCTGTTCGAGCCAAAGTGAGAACTAGAGCCTCCTCATCACGTCGATAGATAAGAAGCCAATCAGGCGCAATATGACATTCTCTATGTCCAGAATAATTTCCGGCAAGCGCATGATCCCTGTACGAGAGCTCAAGCCGTAATCCCTGCGCGAGTCGCGCAATCACTTCATCAAGAAACTCAATCTTGAGATTGCGCTTCATCATCAATTTGTAGTCCTTGCGAAATTGTGCTGTAGGCTTGACTTCATACTTCATGTCTTGAGAGCAGCAAACAACTCATCAAGATCAGTAAACGTCTCGGCTTCTGGGTCATGCAGGATTCGATTGGACTCATTTATCGCTGCAATAGTAACTGCATTCGGTTTTCGAGTAACCTCGAAAGGAATCCCCTGAGCACGCACTGCCTGTCGCAAAAACATTGTTAATGCGCTTGTCATGTTGAGACCCAGATCGGCAAAAAGTTTCTCTGCCGCTTTCTTTAGTTCTGAATCCATTCTGATGCTTACATTCGTGGTGCTCATGACAGTCTCCTTTTGTTGTGTATGCATATTGTAATGACTGTGCAATGCATTGTCAATGCATTTGCTTGTTGAAATCATCTGCTTCCTCCTTCCTTCTAATAAAAAGCTCCCCGACAAACACGAGGGAGCTTTGGTTGACTTACGCCACTGCCCTATACGGCAGAGCTTCTATTTGACTATTCCACTATACCACAAATACGAACGTTTGTTCGTATTTGTTTAAGTGCAAATTATTCAAAATATCAACTCAGGTACATCTCGGTGCGCACAAAATACACAGTCTCTTCAGCATTTACTGCCCATCGAAATGCATGCTTACCCAGTTTGGGTCATAAAGCTTATTATTCTTCTCAAACGTCCATACCCATTGACGTTTCGGACCATAGTGCCATTCCATTTTCCCCGATTTCATTTCTTTGGCTGTCTCTGCCCCATGAGTGTAACTGTGATAATAGATTGCGAACAATGAAAGGATCTCGTTGAATTCCTGATAGTCATCCAGCAGGTACAAAACGTAGTTGTGCTTCTTTTTTGAGACATGACGATCATAGTCAAGTTGAGCAATCTGATCTTCGCCCAGAAAAATCAATATATGCTGATGCCTGCCTTTATTCACACTACAAGCCTGTAGTGTTTCATTACCCAGGTCTATTTCGTAGTGCGCTGAGGATATACCGGTTGATACAAGCAGCATTCTCCCAACAATGTCGGAGCTTCTATTAGCTACTTCATGTATGCGTGAGTTACCCCTGCTGGACAGAAACATAAACGCAATCAATAACACCGTAAATGGCAACATCATTATGGGAGCGCTTTCAAAATACCAACTTGCCAAGAGTGACAATACGAAAAGAATAGCGCGTGCAATAATTTGCGTAAAACGAGTCTTTGGGGGTGCATTCAAAAACTTTGTTGAAAGTACGAGTGAACCCTCAAAAGTGAGCAACGAATTAGACCTATCGGACGAGTATCCTGACCCTTTTCCAATAAAAGTCCGAGACCCATTTATAGATATATCAAATTCATTAGCAAACCCCGACACTGTCTGATTGATTTCAATAATCATTGGACCCTGCCTTTTCAGGTTTACTCATGATACGAACTCCCAATCGAATGCCGAGCCGCCTCTGATCCAATTGCGCATGTCTCAACCCTCAGGCACTAGCCCGATGTGTGCGGGAAACTCGGTCTCAAAGGGCTTGCCGAGTATCGGGGTATGTCCGTATTGGCCAGATGAGGTCATATGTTCATTAATCTGGACATTGCCCGTCTGCCCAGGCAAGAAATCTATCAGCGGCCTTAACCAGTTGACTTGCTTCATTTTGAGTTATCAACCGTTGTTCATATGCAACAATGTTCTTCATCTTTAGCAATCCCAACAGCTGAGTCTTAGGACTTCCTTTGTATGAGGTGACCAGTCGAGCCAACACATTACTGACATGCGCATGATCCGCCGAGGCGCATCTCTCTCCCGCCGTACGGATTAATACTGCATCAGCCGCACTTATCCCAGCATGAATCGCATTGAGTCCAGCAGAATCCCATCGCTCGTTTCCATATGCATCACGAGCAGTCTCTGCAAACTGATGAGCCTTCTTAAGCGCAATCATACCCTCTTGCTTTGTTGCAGATCGCATACGAATATCTCTAACCACGCTTCAACCACTCCTTTGTTCCAAAAATCAAACGCCCATCTTCAACAAGCTCAGCCCGCAAGCCGGGAGCCCTATCAATGAGGGTCTCGGCTTCCTTGGCATCGTATACGATGGCTTCAAAGGCATGACCGAACCGGCGATAGAAGTGTGAGGAATAGTCCAGCAGAGTGTCATCAATTTCTTGCTTTTGATAATCATCATCCGCAACAAAGAGCACATCGACGTCACTCTCGATGGTCTGATCACCGCGCGCAAAACTTCCAAACAATACGGCAGAAGAAGCAATTTTCTCGAACACTCTTTTGATATCCTTGCACATTTCATCACGCAATTCATCTTCGATTCTGAATAACGGATTGATTACTTCCTGCACATAGATGTTCTGGTGATCAATCTGATATAGTCGCGCATTTCCTGAGCGCGTTACTGTAACGATTCCTCTTCGCTCAAGCGTATTGAGTACATCAATTACAGCAGGTCGAGACATTTTGGCCTGTTGAACGATCTGTGTTATGGACAATGCCACAGAGACACCATTGAGCACCCGTAAAACACGAATGCTGCTCCTGCTGCCCACTATACTTTCAGCGATATTCATACTGACATACTAACAGTATTCGACATTAAAGTAAATGATATATGTCTTATATATTTTACTTTAATGTATAAAATGCTTCAGTGACACTCATTCAAACCCCTCATGACTCCCGTGGCATATTCCACAACCGGACCGATCTTCTTATCGGCTTCTCTATCGACAGCACTATCCTTTGCCAACTCACAATCCAGCCTCACCCGCGTCACCGTCGCCTCATTCGATGAATCCTGAAGCAACTCGCTTACCGTGGTGTTCAAAACCTGCGAGATCGGAAGCAGTAAGGATACATCCGGACAACTGAGCCCACGCTCCCATTTTGAAACCGCTTTGTCGGTAACATTCAGCCGAGCCGCCAAGTCACGCTGAGTCATATCCTTTGATTTGCGCAACTCTCCCTCACCTGAGTATAAGGGATACTGCTTCTGATCCGAGCAACGAGCGGTAGAAATCCAGCAAGTAAACCAATGGTAGACAGCTCGATCTCAAAGAGCTTGCCGAGTATCGAGGTATGAACGTATCAGCCAGACGAGATCATGTGCCCGTTATAGATGTCGAGCAAAACGCTGATTTTTATAGCAAGTTGGATGATTGTATCGAGCGACTTGAGCGAACACTTCTAAATATTAATTCTCACCATGACAGCACAGCGCATGCCATCGATTATTTCTCCCAATTATAAGTTATTAATAAGCAATTTGTAAGATATTTATAAGCCTCACATTCATATTTATAGCACTTGATAGTATGATTCTTGCACTTTTAAGTTAGGTTTTTCTAAATACTACTCACCTGTGTGAGTCATCATAGTGACTTTTTCTGACTAATATTATTTGCATTGATTGACTTTTCAAATGGTTGGTGTACTATGAATAGTGACACACATTGCTTATGAAGGGAGTCGAGATGACAGAACGAGAGAAGAGTACATTATATCCTGGCATTACGTGGAATGCTTGCCTTGAATTTTTGGAGCTTATTGATTCCATGAAATTGAAATCTGTTTCTTTAACGATTCTTGCTCAAGAATTGGGTCTGAAGAGCACAAATACAAAATCATTCACTAAGAAAATAAGTGCTGCAAAACAATATGGTTTAATCGAAAGCGATCATGGCGCAGTGAAGATAACCTCAACGGGTAGACGCATACTGAACCCAACAACAACAAATACTTACCCAATAAAACATGCATGTTTTGCAATTCCTCCCTTGCACAATAAGTTGATTGCTGAATTTGATGGTAAAGCTTTACCTCGTCTTGACCTTTTTGAAAATCTACTCATGGAGAGCTATGGCATAACAAAAAGTGCTAAGAAAAACGCCGCTGAATGTTTCATGGAAAGTGCGAAACAGCTTGGAGTAATCAAGGGTGGCATTTTATGCTATAAAGACGCCGACAATGCTGAAAGTTCTATATCACCTTTCGCTCAGGATACAGATGTACCCGATATGCCAGGCAAAGATGATACTGATTTCAAGAGTGATATCGTAAACAACAGTGATTGCATCACCCAGAATATCCCTATATCTTCTGGTGGCTCAGTTCAGTTCTCTATCCCAATAGATGCCACTGAAGATGACTTGTTACTTGTTCGGGATATATTTGACGTTTTACTAAAGAGGAGGTTCAAGGTGAATCTTTAGAAAATATGAACAGGTGCGCGAGCGGCAACTCATCGCACCCATTCATAAATCGGCGATGCAGAAGCACCGACCTAATGCACATAAGTATTATACTTCCGCATCGCCTCTCATTGCAAACGAAATTTTAGAATGTGAGGTATCAGCTATGAAAAAGAAAGCAAGATCGAGGAACCGTACGGTCATTTTCCGTCCGTATATCACTTTAAGAAATGGAAAAAGAATTTATGCAAAAGATTACGGAAAAAAGGCTTTTCGCATAGAGATCTAACACGGAAAGAGCGTGCGACATTTTGGTCGGTAAATGTCGCACGCCTATCACGATTATTAATAAGACTATAATTGTATGCGCACAGGAATGGTTAACATCAACAGGTACATAAGCGACACGTCACATCCCTTCCAGCGCCCGAATAACATCTTCTGCAGTATTAGCCAACTTCCAATTGACACCTTCAATACCAGCAAAGAACTTCTCTTGTGAACTAACTGCCCATTCTTCTGTTGATCGCATATCATCTGTTTTGGTCTCAACAAGCAAGCTTAATCTGCCTCCATTACTAGCACTCTCTGTGTGATATATAAAATCTGGAGTCGTTGAGCCACCAGTATAGTTTGGAACGGCAATGGCACGACGTGGTATTTTCCCAAAAACAGTTATTCGATCATTCGGTCTTACCTGCATGACCTCACGCTCTAGTTCAGAATCATAAGCAAGTGGTACATCATAGAGATTACGAGGATCATCGTTGGTATTAAACTCGTAATTACCAACCACTCCTTGCTCAATCTCATCCAGAAAGATTCCCTTCTTAAATACACTTGAGTTAGCAGAATAATCGAGAGAATCATACTCATATCTTTCCGCATATTCTTCTGCAAATCTTTTAGCAAACAGGGAGGCAAACTTGTCGACAGCAGATTCATTGATTAAGTCATTAACATCATTGACCATTGGAGTAAGACTTCTCAGGCGTGTATGCACTTTTTTATGAAGCAACGCTACTGGCAGATAAGTACGTTTATGCAATCTCTTAATGAAAGCTCCATATGGCAGTTTTCCAATACTAGTTGTTCCAGCTGGAATCGTTTGTCGCTCTAATCGCATCTCGCCGTCGGCTGACACAATACTCCTCAGAGTGATTTCTGCTATTTGCTGATTGAAAACATCTTCATCATTGAGAACATCTTCAACTATATCTTCAAGAACGCTTTGATCAAGTCGTTGGTAATGCAACATGTAACGCTGGCAAATATCTTCCCAGACACTTTTGATTCGATTCCAGTTTTCTTGACGCAACCTAATCTTTGGTTGTGTGCCACGTGTTTGTGGCGAAGTGACTTTGCCTTTACGCACCTGAGCATCAAGTAGCTCTGGATAGTCGATAAGTAGCCACTCGTATCCGGTTTTCACTTGTCCATCACGCTCCACCGCTGCAATAAATGTTCTAGAGAAGTCGATCATTCCTTTTTCGCCCAACTCGTTGCAGAGATCACTTATATCAATATCTCGTGCCCCTACAATAATCGCAATCATGTCATCGGTAAGACGTTCACTACTCAGCTCGAGACTGGAATCCGCATTAATCTCCCCAAGCAACCGGTCCGCAAAGTCCTTTTCGTCATATCCTAAAATGAAGTCTAGACGAAACTCTTCGTTGCTTAGCCTGTTGCCTCTTTCATCAACAGGCAGACGAAGTCCTCTCCCTACCTCTTGAATCTTTGAAGTCTCCGATCCACTGCTGCGCAGCTTACATATCACGAATACGTTGGGGTTATCCCAGCCTTCGCGAAGTGTCCATTTACTAAATAAGAAACGTCGAGTATTCCATGTTCCATCTTCATTTTGAAAAGTCAGGAGCTTTTCTTTATTGCGCAGTATGTCATCCACTTCTGCCGCAATCTTATCATCAGCTGTTTTACCAGCTCTATCTTCAGCAAAATATCCACCGTGAACTTTTTCTATATCTTCTCTGGTTGCCAGCAGAAACTTTCGATACTCGCCAGTTGCCTCACTAAGTAAGTCATCCAATTTTTCTTTCAGTAGTCGCTCAAACATAACCTTAAGCCATCCGTCTTGCTTACGATAGCTTGGGATTGAATCAATAAAGAATAATGACAGCGTTTTCACTCGTGCCTCATTATCTCGATAAAAGTTCGTCTTTTCCTTTTCGAAATGCATGTCAATAGCATGCTTAAGCAAAAGTTCCTGATAGGATTGCATAAAGGTTCCAGGTATCAGTTGCATGCCAGCAGCTAGGCCTAATTCGTTACTCAGTTTTCTGTCAGCGCCACCTAGATACTCGATATTGCCTTCAAATTCTGCATTTGCTATAGCAAGGTTTTCGCCAACATAGATATGATAGTCTCGATTATCTTTTGCTAATACAAGTTCTCTATTCGTAGCAGACTTAACTCGATAACGCTCTCTCGACATATCACCTACCAGCTCAGGATAATGAACATCCACTGCCTTAACCAAACCCTGATTGAAACTCCTTATCGCTCCCAAATCATACGTTGGAGTTCCACGATAATAGTCAATGGAAGTGCGTCCACGACCACTACTCACCTCAGGAAATGTTGCGCCGAAACGTATTACCATCTGAGGATTAATCTTTTCAATAAGATTGCGATAAGTTGCGCTATCGCGCTTGATCCGATGTGGTTCATCAATAATCACTACGGGACGGCTCATTCTCAATGCCTCTGCTGGACACGAACTCAATCCCATCAGGGTTTGATCATAATCATCCCTAAAAAGGCTTGAGGTACTCTTATCTAGAAATCCCTTGCTGCAGAGAAGCAGGCATTGTATGGCTGTACGCTCATTACGAGTAGCACCCGTAAACTGCGTAAGCCCTCCAGGAAAGATCTTACGTCCACCCTTTCCCGAAAAATCACCGGCCTTTATCGTTTGCAATTCCAATTGAGTATTAGGATAGAATCGACTGAAATGCTGTCTAGCATATCCCGACTGAATAAAACTTGCAGATCCTTCACGAATAGCTAATGTAGGCACAATGAGTATAAACTTGAATAACCCCAATCGTTTATGCAATTCATACATAAGCCGAGTATATACATAAGTTTTTCCGGTACCAGTCTCCATCTTACAATCAATAAAATAACTTTCATCACCGTTGTGTTTTAGAAGAGGGTTTGCGTAAATGCTTTGTGTCTCTGATTCATTGCTAGTTTCATCAAGCGCAGGAAACGCTTCAAGTATCGCCAGCAACGCTTCCTCTTGATGCTCTAGTTGTTCAAGGTGAATAGTAAGTGACATTAATATCTCTTCTCAATCTGAATATCTTTACCGAGTGATTTCCTTACATTGACCTCCAGTTCACGCAAGCTCTCAAAATCGAAAGAATATCCATAGAGAATAATAGTGTTGAGATTCAGTTTATTCGTACCTACCATATTGAGAAGTGCTTTTGTCTGGTCTGTACCCCAACCAGAGTTAATAAGATAGAGAAGCGAATCATCAACATATGTTGCATAGTACCCCTCAAAATCAACTGCTCTTAAATCTTGACTGAAAGGATAGCCATCAGCTAATAACCATGTTGTCAAAATAACGTCTTCACCTGTTGCGTTTGCCTCTTTCACTTCAAAAGGAGTAACCATATCATTGCTGAACAAAGCTTCTGATTGATCTTTATCAAATTCCGTGAGTTTATCGAGCGTTACCACGTCGGGATTAGCAATACGATAATGCTTGAAGCCACCATCGAATTCCTCAGGCAAATCCGCACCTGCATCTTCCTTTATTTTAGCTGCTGCTCGCTTGATACGTTCTCGCGAAATCTCATCAATTGTGTTATAGCCTTGCCTTCTCGCTTCACTGTCTTCGCGAACCAGTTCATCAAGATTGCATAGTATCCATCTGCGATTCTTGCCATCATCTGCGTTGAGTTTCATAATTGCATGGGCAGTTGTACCTGATCCTGCAAAGAAATCAACTATGAGCCCGTTCTCCCTCTTAATGGACTGCATAAAATGTGTCAAAAAATAGACTGTTTTCGGATATGGAAACACACCACCCATATTCAGCGCATCTAAATCAGCTTGGGAAGACTTAAACTCATTATCGGCTAGCAGTGTTCGAATTTTTCGACCTTCAGCCATTCGCTGCTTAAACTGAACTGACCAGCCCATACTGCCTCTATCAAGAAAACGTACTTCTCCCGTTTCAATATCCTTTTTAAATCTATCCTCACTTCTAAACCATCTACCAGTCAATACCTGACCATCTGGCGCAACTATTTCATATGGTGTCGTTTCGGTTGAAGAGCGCTCCATCGTATCCCAGAAAAAACAACCCAGTTCGTCTTGTTCTGAATAACGTCTTACATAGTCTTCCGTGTATGGAATACTTAATGAAGGTGCTGACTCTTTGTTCCTACCATAAACCAATAAGTAATCATGCTCTACCGCAAAATGATGAGCAGCAGAACCTCCCCCGCTTTTTGTTCTTCGTGCTAATACAGCCAGCAGGTTTTGCTCACCAAATGCGTCATCACACAACAGCTTCAGGTTTGCTTGTTCATTGTCATCAATGGAGATGAAGATAATACCTGAATCTCTTAGAAGTTTTTGCGCAACCTTTAAGCGCGGATACATGAACGTAAGCCATGCGGAATGATTCGACTTTCCCTGAATAGACTTTAGCCGTTGAAGTTCATCATCGCTTAACCCCAACACATCACGCAATTCGTCATCAGAGAATTGAAACCTGTCATTATAAGCAAACCCATCGCTCCCAGTATTATAGGGCGGATCAATGTAAATCAGATCGACCTCACCTCGATAAGCATTCAATAAATGCTTGAGGACTTCCAAATTGTCACCTGTAAGAAAGATGTTTTCACTTTTAGCATTTTCTAGTTCACAATTATGCTTATTATCAGGCGCAATCATTGTTGTAGGAGCTGTGCCTGATTGTAGACGAGCATAATCCTTACCGACCCATTTAAGCTGATAGCCATCCTTGAATTCTTCGGGATCGCGAGCATCTAATCGATATTCCTCATTAAACTCGATACGCTCCATCAATCCAGCAGGTATTTTATCCGTCATATCGTGCCCCTTCATCGACTCCTCAAAAGAGATAGGGCACAACTGATGATATGCAAAAAGGCACCTACCTCGTTGCATCAAATCGATTATTGGCGAGTCGAACAACGACAGCGTCAACACAGATTTCGAGGTAAGTGCCTCTTTGCTGTGCCAACACTGTGACTCAACGAATAGTTGACTATTGTCGATTGTCGCCAATCGATTTGATGCAACTATGAGTGTATCAAAATTGGCAGGATAGCGTCTTTGCGTCTGCCATAAACATCTGCTGACTATATAAGATGGTCAAAGTTAACAAATTGTAAAGCAGGATTGTATCCTAGAAATCTGTTCACCTGTGAGCTGGTAATCATTTACAGAAAAAACTGAGCAAATTATTTCTCCCTTTTTCACCTTATCAAACAATCGTTTATGTAACAATAAATCTAGACAGTCGTTCGCATTTGCATCGATATCAACTTGAGTGGCGAAACAAAAGTTGGAAATATTCCCAAGTTGTTTTTGATTAATTGATTTCAATACTCCATCACAATCCGAATAGATTCCACCTATCTTGCGCAGATTAAGATAAGAAAATGGACTGTCTAGCAAGTTCGATACGTCATTTGTAGACATACCATGTGCAATGCACAAATCTCTAAATGCCAGAAGCAATCGCCCATCGATAAATAATCGCTCACAATAAGATACTCGTTCCTGTTCCGAGAAATCAGGAAAATAATAGTTCATTAGTTTTCCAAAAAAAGATATCACAATATCCTTCTGTTCATCTAAAGATCTCTTGTCGAATGGTCCTATTTCATTTTTCATGATTGCTATTGCTTCACATAGTTCAATATGATTCCCAACACCACTTCCCGTTGGCTGCAATGTTTCAGTCATCGTACTTATCAAGGACAGACCGTTCTTTTCAAAAATCACCTCAATCTTTTCAAGCAATTTTTGTGCAAACATTTCATCGAAAAAAGCACCTTCACCATATCTCACATCAAGAAGCAGGAGATCTGCGGGACATGCTAATTGTTTTGAAGCAATGCTTGCAGCAGCAAGTGGAATAGAATCTACAGTTCCTGTAAAACCGCGAATTTGATAAAGCAGTGTATCAACTGGACATAGATCGTTTTGTGCAACCGTCAATGCCACACTACACTTCCTTAACAATTTGATTGTGTCTAACCCTGGTTTCGGGAAATCAAATCCATTAATCACACTAAGTTTACTCCAGGTACCGCCTGTAAAACTGAGAGACTTTGCCACAGTAAAAGGTGAAATCAAGGGATAGTCCTTTGCGGCAATTGATAACAAACTCGGAAGTAATAAGGCAACTTTCTCTGAAAGTGCTCCTGTCGGATATCGCCTAATTACTTTATTACCTGGAAAGTCGTTACGGTAGTCAAAAACTTTGCCAGTATGTAACATCGAAATTGTCAAATGGTGCAAATCATCATCGCCTATCCCTTTTGTGTAAATGATAATTAAAAATAGTCCGACAAAATATTTGCTTGCTTTGCCATCCATAATGCTACTCATCACACTCGAGAATAGTTCCAAACCGATTGGCTCATTCATTTGTAGTTTTAGTAGCACATTCACCATCATTTGATTGTCTTTGCAATTATTAGCCTGAAGACAAGAAGAAATCTGCGGAAAAAGAGGAGGCAGAAATAGTCTGAGTTCACTTCTTTCTGCAATCAAGGTATTAGCAAGCGCAATGTTTGATTCAGTATTTGAATCCAACAACAAGTATGCAATGATTCCGTATTGGTAATCATTTAGATTGGTGACAATCGATGTTATTTGAGGTGCACTAACCGAGTCTCTATTAAGCAATTGCGCTATTATGTGAGAATATTCATCCACAAGAATTCTCAAGTACTGATTTGAGACGCAGGGCAGCCTGAGATACACCTGTTGGCTCTTGTTTAAAAATCAACAGTTTTTTGTCATGCTCCTTGGAATATCTCTTGCATGCATCAAGCATTGGTTCTCGCAGCCCAAAACATTGTGCACGATATTCTTCTTCACCATCTTGCATTCGACCCCTCATAACAACAAAATCTTCCCATGTCTCTTCGTCTAAATCAAAGAAAACAACAATATCAGCATTTGGAAGATCCACATAATCAAGTTCAGCCATTTGTTTGATTAAAGAATGATATGGGTCATTCTTGGGAAGAAACCAACTCATGTTTTCATTCTCTAGGTAATGGGTTAATAATTTGTCAAAATATGAATCAACAAAGGCAATCTTGCCTTCACGTGCATCGTCCTGTGCTTTATACAAACCGGGCACTCGCATTGCGCGAAACCACGTAATCGATCCAAAGTATCCGTATTTTGCTCTGCCATGGATTGCATCAGGCCATCCTATTTCTGAAACGCTTCCTGTCTCCTCTGGCTCAAAATATGCAATTCCAGAATCTGGATATAACTCCACGAGTTCTCGAATTACAGACGACTTACCACACCCTGGAATACCCATTGCTGCAATCATTTTGCCAGAAAGCAAGTTGGTCATTTTGCCTCCTCAATTTTGATATCTTTAAAAAAATCATCCATATGTAAATTGTAAATCTGCTCGCCCTCGCATCGCTTCTTAGTATTCAAGCGTCCCTCATTCAAATGCGACGAACTTAGCCCATGTTGAATTGACATGTGCGCCTCCATAAAAGCAGAAAGACTGTCACAGATTTTTATCATCTTTCCATCAATACCTTGGAGCGATTCAGTCATCGTATTTTCACGTTCACAAAATGATGCCATCTGCTCGTAATACCCTACTCCTCTTTTTTTCTTCTCTTCCCACGAAATAATTTCGAACCTACTAATCCTTGCGTTTTTTCTATACAGGATTCGATTGGAGAACTCTCCGTGCTCTTTAAGAAACTCCACATCACCAGTAACCAGATATTGACCTGGAGTTTGTTCGCAATTATCTGGAAATCGTCCATGCTCATCCACTATGAGCAATTGCCCCATGATAAATCTCATATCCCACTTCCATTTTTCTGGAATGCAACTTAAAATCCTTTCTTCACTTTGCTTGCGCTCAATTTCTGCAATCTTATTCTCAATCGAAGATGCAAAGCTCTTTACCGGATAAATGATATCTCGGGTTAATGCTTCTGGGAGATCATGAAATAAAGCAGCAAAAAAATTATTCACTATCCGGTCTTCATGCAAACCTGCTTCCACGCTCATAAAATATGCAAGTACAGCCGTATACATTGAATGACCCAAAACGCTAGTTGTAGGAGTTCGTAAGGTTTGACTCCATCTGGTCTGATAACGCAAACGTTCAATTAAGCACAATAACGTGTAGAGACGATTGCTGCTATCAAACTCAGCGAGCTCCTTTGCCATCCGCGATTCGCTAAGATGCTGCGATTTTACAGCTCTCGATAATGAAACAGCAATTCTGTCTGCAATACTGGTTGTATCAAAATCCACACCACAGAATTCTCTGATTATGTGAAACTCTCGTTTTGAAACATATTTATGAGCGAAAACCAGTACTTTGGACGAAGCATTATTCAAATCAGTATTACTAACATACTCTTTAAAATCCTCTTTAATAGCTTGCGATAACTGAATGGGTTCTTTTGCCCAATCATTTTCAATCATCTCATTTAGAGCACCCGAGGATTCAGTGTCATTTTTGAGTATTTTTTCTACATCTGCGTGAATGTCAGATATCGATATCTTCCGCATTAAATCAAACACGTTGCCATTTACGATTTTGACCCAGTCGATAAAAACTCCATCATTTTCCAATGATTTTCCCAAAAAGAAAGTAACAATTGATTTTAAAGCATGATGGTCAATTTCTACAAATTCTATAGGGCGTAAACGATCATTCCAACGTAAGATAGAAAAGCTTTCAAACAATTTTGAAGCTAACGGATAGGTTAACATCATTTTCCTTCCAAATTGCCAATTCTCCCACTCAACCTATGCTCGATACAATTAGGTAAAAGTCAACTTCCAAGATACTTTAATGTTTCATAGCATATAATAATTCGAAAGTTATTTTTCGTTTTCAATTATAAAAATTGCATCAGCTTATGTATTCGAAATTCTTATGTTCGTTAAAAATTTCTGATGGTTATTCTCATTCTTACAACAGATTTTTTCCAGACATAACAACACTGCGAGGAACGATTATTGCCCTTTCATACGCAGCGCACTTAACTCCAAGAGGAGATGTTTTTTTGGTCTCATTAGTCACATCAGTTCCAACAAAAAGGAAATTGCCATCTTCCAATTCAAGAAAGTCAGGACAGGTATTTTTTCCATTTGATGCATTTGGTCCACCGGCTAATCTTCTGACCGCCTTAACCATAACACTCCTCCTTTAATCACACCGACAACTATCGGATTTTCAGCAGATATTTATTCTGCTCACCAATATAATAATACAATTATTATATTGATAAAATCTAAGCAACTTCTGCAACCAAAAAATAATCAATATGTGACATTCCTGTTGAACTCATCACATACTAAAGTTTCATACTTGGATTAATCTTTCCTCAATCCCACCTCCCCCCAGCAACCCAAAGTTGCTCGAAATGCCAATCGGGATAGGTGGCGCCCATCTCGATGCAACCGTAATCTGAATATTTATCGACCTGATACTGGGGGCTAGATGCTCGACATCTGGGGTAGTGGTCATCCTGACGAAGAGCGTACAATTAAGCCTATGAAAATCTACACGGTTGGTGGGTCGGTACGGGATTATGTCCTCACTGGATCTGACTCGTGCTGTACCGACATCGACTATGTGGTGGTCGGGGGCACTCCTGACGAGTTGCTCGGCATGGGGTTTATCCAGGTCGGTAAATCGTTTCCCGTCTTTTTACACCCGGAGACGAGGGCTGAATACGCTCTTGCTCGGCTTGAGAGAAAGACCGGGCAGAAGCACGCTGATTTCGCGTTCACCTACTCTGCCGACACTACGCTTGAGCAAGATGCTCGGCGTCGTGATTTCACCGTCAATTCCTTGTATCGGTCTGTTGACGAGACGGGCGCGCTCGGAGAAATCGTGGATCCGACAGGCCGAGGTCTCGATGACTGCCACAGCGCTACGTTGCGCCATGTCGGTCCGTCGTTTGCCGAGGATCCCTTGCGTGTGCTGCGTTGCGGGCGGCTTGCGGCGCAGCTCAGGTTCGAGGTGGCACCGGAGACGTTGGAGCTTATGGCGCAGATGGTAGAGCGGGGGATGCTCGGCCATCTCAGCAGAGAGCGGATAGATAACGAGTTCACGCGCGCGATGGCGCCGGGCTACGATTCGCGTCGCTTTCTAGAGATCATGTACGCGTGCGGGGCGCTGCGACAGCTGTATCCGGAGATCGCGGCGTATGTCGATTGCGCCGAGAAGACCGCGTATCACACGACCGGCAGCACCTGGGGTCACGTTCTTGCGGCGCTCGATGCGGGTATCGAGGAGGATTCGCGGGTAAAGACTGCGATTGTCTATCACGATGTGTATAAGCCTGTTGCTTATGGGGCGCGGGCGCGGGAGGATCGCTATGTTGCGCACGACGATGAAGTGGCGGTTGCATATCTGCGCCAGCAGCTGAGCAGTAGGAAGTTCGATGCTCGGACGAAGCAGCTCTGTGGGCTTGCGGTGAGGCATCACATGCGGATGTGGGAGGTGGCCCGCGGGATGTCGGTTGGTAAGTGGGTCGACATGCTTGCAAGCATTACGCATGGGTTTCGACAGGACTATGCGCAGTGGCTCGATTGACGTGCTTGCTGTTTGCAGGGCTGATGCTCTGTCAGACAGGCCTACCGAGGGTAGAGCGGGTATGGGTGGTTCCCGAGAGGAACAATTCGAGGCGTTGAGGAAGTATGCCCATGACACCGTCGAGATTTGTCATGGTATTCAAGCACGAGACATAGACGGTTATAAAGATACGGAACCAGAGAAGCTTATCGCTAAGCTCAGACAAGCACGGATTGCGGCTGTCAAGAAGCGAGTCGGGGTATCAGGTTCTTGCGATAGGCAGAGGTGACGAAGTCACCCTAAAGGGCAGAGGTGACGAAGTCACCCTAAAGAAATGTATGGTAGCGAGGAAGCGAGATTTAATGAAACTTCTCCTCGGCCGCTCTAAGCCTGCTAGCACGTTTATCTATTATGATATTTGCATTTTCAAGAAATTGTTCTATTTGCAAAATGCATTCTTCTCTATCTTGTGCCGATAATTTTCTCTTCCTATAGGGCATATTGTCTGAAGTTGGTGCAAGTTGGATGAATTTCTCATAGTTTCGATCTGAAAAATAGTCCTGGAGGTAGTTCTTTTCAACAAATGATTTCCAGTTCTCGAACCTCTCGAAATATAATTGATTTATCTCACTTTCAAAAACCAAGGGCATCGATTCAGCTGTCGAAGTAGATGAATACTGAAGCTCTTTTATGTCTCGAAAGAAAAGATCGGGGTAATCATGATACTTGCCCATAGCAGAACCCTTGGCTTTGTTCAGGTTGATAGTCGGTCGATGATACCACTTCTCATGAGCCAACGGCATGAAGTTTGCTCGAGAATGATAAGACTGGTAAAGAATCTCAAGTTGCTTTTTTATTGACTGAGGCACATAGTTTGACTTTTTGATGATGGCCAGTCTTTGCCTCTTATACTTTGGCATCACGATATCATCAGGATAGGCTGGAAGCAATCTTATCAGACATCCAGCGGTCGTAGTGAACGAAATAATCGTGTCCCCTCGGTAGTTTCCAACACTTCCGTCGTAATCTTCGATTTTGCCCGAGAGTGATTGACCCCAGAACTTTGCATAAAACTCGCGAGCGACTTTTGTGTGATCAGGATCTCTGTGATAGCTATCGCTCTTTACCCGTTCTAAGTAATATTCCTTGTTGCTCTCCATGGATCTCCCATCCATTTGATTTCCAATCCATTATAAGCGAGAGAAGCTATAATGAGTGGCGTTATCGTGCTTTTGCGATAACCAAGGATGACAAGGTAATAGTTGAGGTATTCAAAATTGGACATCGTAGAGAGGTATACGAATAAGGCATCATGATTTTTCACTTCCCCCCATATGTTCTTGACATCGATGTGGAAAAGACACGCGAGTATTACGAGCATAAATACGCGCATGAGCATTATTGCTCCTGTGCTGGATGCCACAATTATGAGAAAGCCATTGCATATGCGCCCAAAGAGATCTTTGACTTCTTTTCCCAGTTGGGACTCGATGTCAGAAAGCCAGGTGAGGTGTACACGCTATATACCGATGATGATGGTTTAGTTGAGTATGGTGGATGGTATCATCTGTGCGGAAAGGTTATCGAGGGAGAAAAGGTAAAAGAGCACTCGGACATCCGGAGGATTCCTCTTGACATACATTACCCATCTCTCGAGTGTGCCAATCAAGGCATTATCAAAGAATTCAGTGTTTCTTTTCGCGAAGCATGCTCGTGTCTACCCGATGATTTTCCGTTACCGGCATTCCAGCTCGATATTTCGGCAAAGGCGCCCTGGGTCCTGCCCGAGCCAAACCCGGATGCCGACAGACCTCGCAAGCGGACGATAATCGGATCCATCAAAAAATGGTTCGATTATCGAAAACATGATGCGAGCATCCCGAATTTCGAGCAACAGTTGCTTGAAAAAGGATTTCCAAAAACAATCGCACAAGATGTAAGTGCTGTCTTTCAAATCATTCCAAAACGTAAAAAAGCCTATGGCTTATCCGAACAATTCGTTACGTATAGGATTCAAAATGACGAAATAGAGATTCCTTATCGAGTTTATTGGGATGAGCCAAAGGACGAGGACCTTGAGTCACTGAGTCCCCGACAGTTGATGATTTTGCACTGCATCTATTCAAGAAGCCACGACGGATATATCCGACAGAAACACATTGAAAGCATCGTATCAGGTGACTACCCCGATTGGGCGATTCCCTACGTCGTCAAGATATGCGATGAGTACGTCGTAGAGATTATCGAGGTGGTGTATGAGCATCTTGCAGAAACTGATACTGAGCGTATCAAAAAATTCTGTGCACAGAATTACGCTACATTCTGCAGGAGCTATCAGCGAATGATCAGCTATTGGGACATATATTATCGTCAACAATACCCTTGTTTCAAGGATTATATCGGACGCAAACTGTTCATCGAATGTCTTGGTGCAAAAAGAACCATGAGGTGCTCGAAAGACAGAATACCTCTATCTACAGGTGAGCTTATAAGCAGTATTCATCGATATATGTATGCAAGTGATTATCAAGTCAATCGTATTCCATATCATATCCTCATAGTTTTGAGCATCCCGTTGATTCTGTTCTACATATCCTTGTCTCCTTGGTTTTGGGATCTTACGTACCGCAACAGCAACCTAGGTTATGTTTTCCTACCCATCACTATAGGTCTTGGTCTACTCGTGTTTATTGTCTTTGGTTTTGTATTGATCTCCAGAATCTGGTTTCATATAAAGAATCGACCAAGAAATCGTGTGGGGAGTTTGGCTCAGAAGCTAACAGCTAAGTTTGATTTCGCGAAAACAAACGATACCCCGTCTCAAGGCGTTACGCCAAAGACTCTCGAGATCATCAGGATTCTTTTTGATCCGATTGATGTAGATACTGCGGTGACGCTCCTTGTTGAGAATTGTGGGAACAACCTGCCTTTCTGTGATGAGTGCGATTCCGATCAGCTCGAGCGCATCCGATTCGCTGCATTGAAAATCTCAGATGGCAGTATGGACAGATTAGATGAAGCAATCGACTTAGCGAATACAGACTGGCGCGATCTCTTGATGGCCGCGGATTTCGGCGATGATATCCATGTGCACACCGTTTGGGCTGATTCGATACTCTCGATATAGTCAATGAGCAGTTGACTTGTTTCAATCAAGCATATAGCTAAGCTTGGGTATATGCATGTGTTGGTATCAATCGATTCTGTACCACCCTCATTGTATGCTTAAGATGTAGTCCAATTCCTCATAAGAAAGGTGAGAAAATGGTCAGACATCGAGGTGGAAAATTGTCGTCGATAACCGTCTTCATGCTATGATTGTATATACATGCATATACAATTGAAACGGAGATGGCCGATGAAGGCAATCCAAAAGAACACCCAATTCAATTTTCGCACTAACGATGATTTGCTTGCGCAAGCAAAGAGGATAGTGAACGATGAGAACTACGATCTCGCTACGGTTCTGAATGCAACGCTCCAGACAATTGTCGAGAAGCAAAGTGTTCCCATCGAGCTCGTTTCACAGAAAGCGAAGCGTCGCGAGAAAATCATCGGTGAGCTCCTTGCTGAAATCGATATTGGTCGTCAAGATGCCATGGCAGGACGTAAGACTCCACTGAGAGATGTAATGGCTGACTATGGACTATAAGGTCGAGCTAACTGACAGTGCGCGACACGATCTCGCTGAGATACACACATACATCAAAGACCAGTTCTTTTCTGAACAGGCAGCTCAACACACCGTTCAAAATATACTCTTAGGTTTGGCGACTCTCGAACTATTTCCCACCAGTGGTTTTTGCGTCGCCTCACGCATAGGTCGAGCCATACCAAGCGCCAACGATTACCGTGGACTCGTTTTGGGTAACCATATTGTTTTCTACGATGTGAACGAGTCCGAAGCCCTCGTCGAAGTAGATAGAATTCTTCACACAAAACAAAATTGGATTGAGGTCCTAGGAAAAGACTAGGAGCGTGGACAATCCGCTGCACCTACTTAAACAACCTCACTCGTCCCAACAAAAAGTCCTCAAGGGGTAAATGTGGACTTCCTACGATATGTACTAATGCTTCAGGGTTGCGCTTCATGAACTCCAACCCGCCACCGACTCCTTTGATACGACCACTCTTCACCTCAATTGCCGTCAATGCATTGCCTTTTCGGATAACAAAATCAACCTCATGATTACGATCACGCCAATAGTAGACCTCGAATCGCTCTTCCTGCGCACGAGTGAGCAAATAGGCACCGACCGCGCTTTCTACCAAATGCCCGCGCCATGTTGAATCCTGATCGAGTTTCTCCCGTGTAGTTCCCGACGCATACACCATAAGCGAAGTATCCTCAACCATGAAGCGTGGCGAGCTCTTTCGTGCCCGCACGAGTTCATGCGAGAACTTCCCTAAACCAGTCAGCAAACCGGCACTGCCCAGCAATGCAAGATAATGCGCAAGTGTCACTGTGTTTCCCGCATCCTGTAATTGACCGAGTATCTTCGTATACGAAAGCTCCTGCCCTGAATACGTCGCCCCCAACATGAAAAGTGCTCGCATGAGAGCAGGTTTTCGAATCTCCTCCATCTGAAGGATGTCTTGCGAGATGGTCGGCTCGACAATCGAGTCGCCCATGTACTGCATCCAGCGCACCGGGTCGACACGCAATTCTGCAGAGCCCGGATATCCACCAAAATAGAGAAATTCATCAAGAGTATAGCCAAACGCTTCACGGCATTCCTCGTATATCCAATGTGTGCTTCGCAGAACCTCGAATCGTCCCATCAGGGATTCCTTCATTCCCTTACGCAAGAGAAGCGCCGATGATCCTGTCAAAATGACACGCAGATTTGTCCCCAGGCGCGCATCCTCATCCCACAAAAACTTAACCGTTGTAGACCACTGAGGCATTTTCTGAATCTCATCGATGACGAGTATAGCGCCATCTTCAGAGTCCTGCGCAAGAAGCCGAGCCTGACTCCACTCGCCTTTAAGCCAATCCGCAGTAAGAATCGATGGCTCATCAGCACTTACAAAACGAGTCGGCTGATTGAGGTGTGATAGTGCCTGATATACTGCAGTTGTCTTACCGGTTTGCCGAGGACCCACAACCATTTGGATGAAACGACGAGGCTCATTCATGCGGTCAACGAGCTTTTGAACTAATGCGCGCTCAAACATACCTACTCCTACCTGCGGTTTTACAAATCACTCAGTGTACTGAGTAATTTACTCATTATACTGAGTATTTTGTCTTTTGTCGAATCTAATTCTGATTGCCACACGTAGCTAGTCTCGCCAATTCCACCACTTAAGTTTCTCAGGATCTTTGATTCTTTTCTCGGCAAAAGCGACAGCCCTTGCTGCCCCGCCCTCCTTCCCCGCAACCCAAAGTTGCTCGAAATGCCAATCAGAATAGGTGGCGTCCATCTCAATGCAACCGTAACCTGAATAAAGGGTAAGATAGTTGAGGCTCAAATGAGGAAGGACACCATGCCAGAAAACACATCACCAGCCACGTCGGCAAACTCATCTGCAGAACTGGATCTGCCAGTTGGTACCAACTGGAAACGTAATGTGACGCTGTTTCTTGTCGCTCAGTCGATCACGTTGTTCGGCTCGATGCTGGTGCACTATGCCATCATGTGGCATATCACGCTTCAGACCCAATCCGGCACGATGATGACGATGGTGGCACTCGCCGGTGCTTTGCCGATGTTCTTTATCTCTCCGTTCGGGGGAGTCTGGGCGGATCGGTTCAACAAGAAGCTCGTCATCAATATCGCCGACGGTATTATCGCGCTCGTCACTTTGGGTATCGCCGCGTATTACACGATCGGCTATGAGAACATGGCATTGCTTCTGGTGGCGATGGTGGTACGTGCGCTCGGCCAAGGGGTGCAGATGCCCGCCGTCAGTGCGCTCGTGCCCCAGCTTGTCCCGCAAGAACAGTTGCTCCGCTTCAATGGCATAGCAGGCTCGATCCAATCGATTGTCATGTTCGCCTCTCCGCTGGCTGGCGGAGTGCTATTGGGACTCATGCCCATTCATGCACTCATGTATATCGACGTGATGACCGCGGTGATCGGAATTTCGCTCTTCACGTTTTTGGTGCGGGTTCCCAAGACTTCGGCCCCTCCTGCCGAGCAAGGCATCAAGCATTATTTCACAGACATCAAAGAGGGGCTTGCCTATACGCGGACACACTCGTTCGTGATGAAGTTTTTGGTAGGAGCGGCTTTCTTCAATATCATGGTCGCACCGGCGAGCATGCTGACTCCGCTACAGGTTGCCAGAAACTGGGGCGACGTCCCCTGGTCGCTGTTCGGAATGTTCTCTTTGGGTGCACCGCAACGGCTCGCCGCAATCGAGATGTCATTTTTCATCGGTATGATACTGGGAGGCATCGTGCTCGGCATCTGGGGAGGATTTAAGAACAAGAGTCATACGATGGCTTTGGCTACGGTGATGTTTGGATTGGGCACCGTCGGGCTGGGTCTTCTGAATAGTTTCTGGCTCTATCTTGCATGCATGCTGGGTATCGGGGTATTTCTGAATATATTCAATCCCGCGATGATGGCAACGCTTCAGGTGAATGTCGATCAAGCGTATATGGGACGGGTGTTCTCCCTTCTTGCGATGGCGAGCAGCCTGATGATGCCACTGGGCATGGTGCTCTGGGGCCCACTGAGCGATCAGGTCGCTATTGATTGGCTGTTGGTGGGCACAGGTATCGCGCTGGCATTGTTTGGGTTGGTATTCGTTTTGGATAAGACGATGCTCGCCGCCGGTAAGGCTGCCGGAGAGGCTGAGGGGGAAGCTGCAGAAGTCGCTCTGGCTGAGAGTCAATAGCATGAGATAATATGAGCATCATCAATACTATTAATGAAAGGATATTGTTATGGGGATGTGGGATAAAGTAACCGAGGCGGCAAAAGACGCGACAACACAAGCAATGGAATCAGCCGAAGTCATGGTCAACGCTCCGGCAGAAGTGGCACCTAGTGTTACTCCGGCAGGAACGCATACCGTTGCACCCGAGTATGTCGTGCTACAAGTTTCGTTAAAAGAAAAACTCATCGGCACGGGATCCGGAAATCTTAGTCAGCTTGAAAACGCTATCAACACCCAAGCCCGACAAGGATATCGCCTCCACACGATTGCGACATCAAGCGCAAACAGCACCGGCTTTATGGGTGGGGACAGAATCCAAGCAACGCTAGTGTTCGAAAAGCTTTAATTCAGCTCAAATATAGAAGAGGCGCACCGCCATGGTATTAGACATTGTGTTGTGGATACTGGTAATAGCCAGTATCGCAGTAGCATTCGTAGCACTTGTCTATCCCATTCTTCCGGGGATACCGTTTCTCTGGCTCGGTGCGCTTATCTATAGCTTTGGCATCGCTGATAACGGGTTGCACTTTACCTTCTGGATTTTCCTGATACTCTTCACTGCCTTCTTTTTTGCAGTCGATATCATAAGCAATCGATTCTTTCTCAGGCAGACCGATGTCAGCAAGTTGGGAGATAGACTCAGCATCCCCGCAGTTATCGTCGGGTCTTTTGTCATCCCGCCTTTTGGGCTGCTCATCGTCCCTTTCATCGTGGTGGTGGCGACCGAGCTCCTCCACAAAAAGCCTCTTGCCCAAGCAATCAAGATTGCGTGGGCCACCGTGATTTCGTTTCTCACCAGTTCAGCGGCGAAGCTCTTGATGCTCGTAATATTTGTCGTGGTCTTTGGTCTATATGCGTTTGTGTCGCTCTAAGTCTCAGACAATTCTAAACGCTGAACCCTGATTACTTTCCGAGCGCTTTCATCCTTTGCAACAGCGTAGGATGTGAATACGTCCAAAATACCACGACCGGATGCGGAGTCAGATTCGCTAATGCTTGGGCAGAGATCTTCTTGAGTCCCGAGATAAGTGGTATGGCATATCCATAATGTGCCGCGAATGCATCGGCCTGATATTCGTTATGCCGTGACAGAACATTCTCACCCACCGAAAGCGTCTCAGATATCGGGCCGAACAGGAATCCGAATGCAATGATTCCCAATATTACGGAAGGCTCGCCTGCCTTACTACCCAGTGCGACAGCAAGCGCGGGACTTGCCAGAAAAAGCGACATCAAATACAGCTGAACACCTGTCAACGCAGTACTGATCGCCATAACCATCGGGATGTGATGTTTTTTGTAATGTCCGATCTCATGTGCGAGCACCGCAACAATCTCATCGGTGTCCAGCTCGTCAAGCAGCGTATCGTACAAACAGATCCGCTTACGTTTCCCAAAACCAGCGAAGTACGCGTTCGCCTTCGTGCTCCGTTTCGACCCATCGATCAGAAACACATCGGTTATGGAAAAGTCGGTTTTTCTTGCCAGCTCAAAGAGAGCGTCGCGAAGCTCGCCCTCCTCTAGCGGAGTCTGCTTATTGAAAAGTGGCACGATGAGCTGTGAGTAGAAATATCCGATGCCGACAGTAACCAGAGTCAATAGTGCCCATGCATAGAGCCAGAACCACTGAGGCGTCAGGTGATAGAAGAACACAATGACACCCACGACGATTCCCATGAGCACCAATGCCAGAGCCGTGTTCTTGAGTGCATCGGTCGCAAAGAGTTTGCGCGTCATTTTGTTGAAGCCGAATCGCTCCTCGATGACGAAGGTGTCGTAATAGTTGAAAGGGAGTGTCAGTATTGTGGTGACGATGGTGATGATTGCGACGAACGCGATGGATAACAGAATATCGTTGGAGATGTAGGCCTGGAGTGTGTCGTTGAGCCAACCAAGTGCGCCGATGAAAAGGACTGCCAGTATACCGAGCATGCTGATCGAGCGTTCGATAAGACCGAACTTACTGTTAACGCGTTGGTACTGCTGTTGGCGTGCGTATTCCTCGACGTCGTAGATGCCGTCGAGTTCTGGCGGGAGGGTGTCGCTCATGCGCGAGCGGTTGAGTGCAGCCCGAATCTGACTCCACACGAAGTCGATAATGATGAATGTAATGATTATCCAGAAGATGGTGTTGTAGTGCATTGTTATATCCAACCTAACTTTTCGATATGGTCATCAGCAAGACCTAGGTTATCGATTCCCTGTTTCGTTGAGTAGGTCTTTGCGCCTGAGATGCGAGAGTGTGCACGATCCAAAAGAAAATGTCCTATCAATTCTTCCGTATTTCAAGATCTGGCAGAGCGTCCAACCCTACAGGAAGCTCCTCGATTCCGGTATTGTAAAGATCAAGATGCTTGAGGTTGGTCAGATTGACTATTTCAGGGGGTAGAGCGGTCAAGCGCGTCGAGCACAAAACCAGTTTTTTCAGTTTTGCCAGATTGCCAATCTCTGCCGGAAGCTGAGTAATCTTTGTATGATCCAGCCAGAGCTCCTCAAGGTTTTCCAGATTGCCGATCTCAGGAGGCAAAGCGGTTATTCGAGAGTTACTCAGACTTAGTTTCTTCAATTTCTTAAGGTTACCGATCTCTGCGGGAAGCGAGGTGATGTTTTGAAAAGCCAGGGTCAGACTCTCGAGATTTTCTAGCTGGCCGATTTCACGGGGAACAGTATAAAGGTGATTCTCGACAAGACTCAACTCACGCAAATTCTTCAGATTGCCGATCTCTGCAGAGATAGAACCAATATCAAGCTCGTGGCTTTCCAGTCTGCCTGCCTCCCAATAGTCCCGCTCAGGAGCAACCATGTGTTGCGCCACAATACCGAGGCTCTCTTCTTCGTTCAATCGTTTCAGGTCATCCATATATAATCCTTTCGATTCCCGTCTGTCGCCTCATTGGACTATCGGTCTCCCATTATAAGCGCGCTGCCGATTGCTCTTGGCATTGCCCATCATATCTCTAAAACATCCTCATTTATAATAGAGTTGGGAATGTCCGACGCGAAAGAACCCGAGGAGATGTTGATATGGCACGCAAAACAATCGGTGAGATGGGATTTGGTCACACCTACCCGTACTATGTCGCCAAAGTCGAGAAAAAGGGACGGACGGAAGACGAGCTTGTCGAGGTCATCAGTTGGTTGACCGGCTATACCCCTGCTGATATCGAGGAGCATATCGCAAACGACAGTACGTTTCAGATGTTCTTCGATGCAGCCCCACAAATCAATCCCAATGCAAATCTCATCACCGGAGTCATTTGTGGTATCCGAGTAGAGGATATCGAAGACCCGATCACGCAGAAAGTCCGATATCTGGACAAATTGGTCGATGAGCTCGCCAAAGGCAAAGCGATGGAGAAGATCCTGCGAGCATAAGCAACGCGTATCTCCGTTCCTCTATTAAATACGCCTAAATCTTTTCCAGCTTCAATCCGTACTTCCCAAATACTGTAGTAAGAACCAGCAGTATCCCGCAGATGATGTAAATCGACTCGACGCTGATAATATCGGCGAGCGGTCCAAACACCATCATGCCCAGAGGAATCGCCGATGCGCACACAATCATCAGAAATGAGAATATCCGCCCGTGCATATCAGGCTCGACCCGTTCCTGTATCGCCGTATTGAACGGAGTGTCGAATGAGGGACCAAGGAGTCCCCAAACGAAAAGGATCGCCATGAAATACCAGAACGGAGCAAAGCCGAGCAATGTCATCAAGACCCCGAGGCAAAACGTGGCGAACAACATAGTAGTCATACGATTCTTGAACCCTCCCCACCATGCGATGAGTGCTCCGCCGAACATCGCTCCAAGACCGTAAGCGGACTCGAGAGAAGCGAGCTTCCAGAACTCGCCACCGAAGGACCGCTCGGTAATCAGGGGAATCATGTGGGTCGAGCTGAGAAGGAACATAGCGAAACCGCAGAACAGAAAAAGGCGTTTAATGAACGTATGGGACTGCAGATATGCAAATCCCAGCTTGAAATCTTCGAGTCCCGATGTCGTAAGCGCCTCTTCTCGATCTCTAGGCGGAAAGTACACCGTCGCGGTGATTCCCACTCCGATAAGTGCGGTCACCACATCGACTAAAAGCGATGCGCCCAACCCCACAGCGCCCAATACTGTTGCAGCAAGCACAGGCGACAAAAATGCAGTAAACGAGTTAATGGAAGCATAGATTCCATTGATACGTATGAGATGGTCCTTATCTCCCAGTTGCGGAATGACGGCAAGAACCGCGGGCATCTGAACACCCGTACCGATCGATCGGATAGTAACTGCAGCGAAAATCAACCACCATTGGGTATAGCCATTCACAATAGCGAAGAAAAGTGCGAGAGTAACCAGCGCGATAACAGTATCGGAAATCATGATGATGCTTTTGCGGCTGAACCGATCCAAAAGAACACCCACGAACGGGGAGACGATAATCATGGGAACGAGCGAGAAGAACGTCGCGTACATCATCATCACACCCGAAGATGTTTCGAGTGTGATGTGCCAGATAATCGCAAACTGAACAATAGACGAACCCATCAAGGAAATCGCCTGTGCTATTAAAAAGCGGGTGGTTCTATTTTTCCAGCTCTGCTCACGCATAATGATCACTTGAACAATAGTAACAGAGGAGTATTGTGGGAAACGAACCGCAAATTGAAGTTATACTAGTTACAGGAGATGCCTGGCTTATAGGACAAAATGTGTGTCTGCACACTAATCCCACTCGAGCCGACGCGGTCCTGAAAGATGGAACTCCTCCCACACGATAGCGTTACCAAGTCCCGGAATCATATCTCGCGCCTCCTGTCTTCTCTCGATGTTTCGAAACAGTTCGGTGACGTCGTCATCTGTGGGCATCTGCTTTAACAGTTCAGCCGGAGACAGTGGGCATTCGGTATGCATGTAACACCACCAGAACACAGCCTTGATCCTTCGAAGCAGAGAAAGGCCTCTGTGGTCGCGAAGCATATGACGCAGTTGCGCATTAACAGCCCCTTCGATCTTGTTGTTGGTGGCAGGAAGCGGACCGTCCTCTGTAAGCCTGGGATCCAGATACGTGAACAAGGTCTGCTTGTTGATGAGTACGTTCAGGCTGTTTCTAGCTTTAACGAGTCTCTCATGGGTAAATACATAGCGCCCGTCGACAAGAGTGGTCTCTTGCAAGAACTCCTTCCATACGGCACACCAGGTGCTGTAGCGTGAAAGCCACCGTATGGCATCATCGATATCACTGACGTGCAAAAGGTCTTTGGCAAGCGAGTAGAGTTCTTTTCCAGCTGGTAGTTTGGGACGTGAGGTGGTATATCTCTTCACCTGGCAGAATGCATGGAAGGTGCAGCGTTGCACCGCGGTCTGTGGCCACACGTTACGTCTTGCCTTCTCAAGGCCGCATCCTCCATCACTTACCATCACCCTCGGTGGCGCTATACGACGCATCAGTGCCTCCCAAGCCCTCGCATTCTCGGTTTTGGCGATATACCAACCAAGCACATAGTCATCGCTTCTGGCGATGAGCACGACGGCACGCCTACCAAGGTATATGCCATCGAGATAGATGACCCGATGTATCTCATCTATCAAAGGAGGTAGCGGCCAAAGACCCCAGAACCTGGCGGTCTTTCTTCTGAAGTTGCGCCCGGCTCCCGGCATATCGATTTGCCGTCTTCGCGATAAAAGCCAATCGAGAAACTCCCGCAAAAGCTTCGCATCGTTGTTGATTTTCCGTGTGCTTGACGCATTGCAGGATGTGCAGCGCCACCTTTGGCGACCAGCTGACGTCTTACCGTTGCGTTTTGTTTTGCCCCCACACGAAGGGCAGGCTGAAGTATTCATCTAACCAGTTTGGGCCATGACTAACTTTTTGGCACGTTTTAGCTATGTTGAACTGGTAAAACGGTCGAATCCAGACACACTTTTTGTCCGAGTGACGAGTTGACGCATATCAACTTTTCAGGCTGTTTTGTAGGGAATGAACTGCTGTTTTGCTCTAAAACAGACACACATTCTGTCCTATAACCC